>PPCM01000045.1_pt1:2500-252751 | contig 252751 bp, 220 predicted proteins | sample 1555541 | NCBI WGS metagenome assembly PPCM01 (sample SAMN05284479, study PRJNA326546) | Marine sediment metagenome, whole genome shotgun sequencing project. | isolation source: marine sediment | place: Germany: Wadden Sea | collected 2012-09-05
GAGGCTTCTTTGATTTCTTCCAGTTGGCGTTGCCTTGCTGCCATGACTCCAAAACCTCCCGCTCTTCTTCCGTAAATTTTCGGTTCTCCTTGGCCCCCTTATTTTTCTCCTTGGCTTCCTCGCGTTCGGCTTTCGCTTCTTCTGCCTTCACTTCGGCTTGTTCAGACTGTTTAGCCTCGTTCACCTCGCTTGGATCTTTCGCACCAAAAATACGTTCAATCCAAGTCGGACGTCGCGTGTCGTCGGTTTCAGCGTGGATGACCTGCGACGGCAGCAGGATGAAAGCGACAAGTATCAATGGCAGAGAGTATAGTTTCATGCGCCCAGCATGCCCCTGATTCACCAACGAGACAACGCTATTCTCCGCTCCGGTCGAGAGCCTGAGCCATCACTTTTATGATCTCTTCAATCGGCTCGGCTCCCACAGAGATACGGATTAGGTCGGGATCAATTCCAATAGAACCCAAGAAGCCCCTCCCCTCATGCGTCGTCACTAAATCATAATGCGCTAAATACATAAATGGGCAGACCAGCGTAAACTGGGTGCCAAAGCTCGGCCCCTTCATCACTTCAAGCGCATCGTAAAACGGCTCAATATCGCCGTGCAGCTCGATCGTAATCATCGCGCCTCCGGAATCTGGAGCCTTGGCCACCTCGGGAAAATGATCTGAATAGCCAGCATAATGAACTTTCTTCACCACTGGATGAGCCTTCAGGTAATCTGCCAAGCGGCGCGCATTCGCATCCATACACTCCACGGCTTCGGACGCCCCCGTCATCTCCACCGCTAGACGGTCAAGGTCACGAATATAGGGCGGTTGGTAGAAACTAGAGGTGCGCAAAATAAGGTCACCATAATTCGGCGTATCCGGATTGACTGCGAGCGCCCCAATCATGACATCGCCCTCATAGGACGCATATTTGGTCAGACTCGTGACCAATAGATCCGCATAGGACAGTAAATCCACATTATAGACAGACGCTATCGTCGGGTCGATCATCAGAATTCCACCGCACGCGCGAACCGCCTCCGCGATACGCGGCAAGTCTGCGACTTGGACGAGCGGATTCGTTGGGCATTCGATAACCACGCAAGCCAGGTCACCCCCACACGAATGGATCTTCTGGAGAATCGCCTCGGTATTGGTAGCGTCGTAACAGCAATCCAGAGATTCACCCTCGCTCAAAAATTCTTTCAACACGCAGCCGGAATCCAGATAGAGCCAGCCCAGTTGCAGCCATTTCGTCCGCCCACGAGCCGACTGCGCTTCTTGCACTGCGCGAAATCCAGCGTAAAAAGCATTCATCCCCGAAGCACAGACGAGCACGTCCTTTCGCTCGCAGCCGATGAGCTCAGCAAGGCGACCTTCGACCTCCAGTTGAGAGGAACCAACATCGCTCGCCTCCGGGTGCAGCGAATCTCGCAACCCGTGGGATCGAAGCAAATCCTCCGCTTCCCGGGAGGAAATCCCACAGCCAGTGTGCTGCACAAATTTTCGCACACGATGGTTGAGGTCACGGTCGGTGGCGTCGAAGTGCAGCAAATACACTGAATCTTCAACCTTTGCCGAAACCACACCCATACCGATATAATCAACCAAATCCTGAGTCGCCCTCCGCCCGGGGATCAGAACCGCGCCCCGGCCTTCCAAATCGTCCCGCTGCAGATAAAAATCAATCAGCTCACGGATGAACGCATGCACCACAAAGCGCGGATACCCGGACTGCAGCGCATCGAGCACACGCGGTTCGCGTTCTTCGTAGCCGCGCACGTCGGCCATCGTGGGCAGAGAACTGACCACCGCGTGCGGACTGAGCGGACAAGTTTCGCCTAAAGGATAGTGTCGGAAAGGTGTCATTGGTAGGAGCGCCACTGAAAAGGGATTATTTTCTTTTGGCGAGCACTCAAAAAAGGAAGCACCACGAAGAATGCGCGGAGCGCGGTTGCAGCTATTCTTTACAGAAGGCACATTCTTTGCAGCATCCTGTCATAGCTATTTCCTGAGTTACCAAATGCAATACACACGCCGTAATTTTACCAAACGAGTCGGCCTCCTCACATTAGGAGGCCTGTCTGGTGTGTCTTTACTCAACGCCAACACCAACTACACAGTACGGAATGGCGACACCCTCGGACACATCGCCCAGCGCCACGGCGTCACCACTGGTGCTCTTCGAAGCGCCAACAATCTTTCCGGCGACCTCATCCGCGTCGGGCAGAAACTGCAGATCCCTTCTGACGCCAGCCTTGCGACCGACGTCGTGCCTTCGGACAATATTTATGTCGTCCAGAGCGGCGACACCCTGGGCGCAATTGCCCTGGCTCACGGCATCCGCGTCGGCGACCTGAAGCGCGCAAACAACCTATCCAGCGACGTCATCCGTATCGGCCAAAAGCTGCAGATACCCGCCATCGTCTCCTCGGAGGATCTACTTCAGCGCGTCCGCGTGGAAACCGCTCGAATCAACGTGCGCACTAACAACTGGAAACGCATCGTCGTCCACCACAGCGCTATCCGCTACGGCAACGCCGCGATCTACGACCGCGCCCACCGCCAGCGCGGCATGCAGAACGGGCTCGCCTACCACTTCGTCATCGGCAACGGCATCGACTCCGGCGACGGCGAGATCGAGGTCGGCCCTCGCTGGAAGAAACAACTCCTTGGCGGTCACGTGAAGAGCTACGGCATCAACCTCACTGCGATTGGCATCTGCCTAGTAGGCAACTTTCAGGAAAGCCACCCCACCCGCCGTCAACTCGATGCGTTCACACAGCTCATGGACTGGCTGCGCGGCGAAGTCATCCCCGAGGCGAAACAATTCGCCGGCCACCGCGACCTACGTGGCGAGCAAACCATTTGCCCCGGGAAGAACTTTCCCCTCGCGGCAATGCATGCGCGGTATGACTAGTGGAGCGATGCGACGCCAGTCGCACGACGGATCGGAAGGGTCGAAACCTCATCACATCGACGGCGCTAGCGCGCCATCGCTACGCAGCCGATTGCACCTCGTGAGAAAGAATGACTGTATACTCATACTCACAGGTAGCGGCAATTTCGCCGGCGGCCTTGAGTAAATGGCGCTCCGGTAGAATTTGTATGCAAACGATCGCCGCGCACTTTGGCCTCGCAGGCCGCGCCGTGACCACAGTCATACTCGGACTCTTCATGAAGTGCCCCATACACTTAATAAAGTCCCCCGTGTCCGCATCGCATTCAAAGGAAAACTCACGTTGAATCTGAAAGGCTCCATCGCGTAATTCAATGACCCACTTGGCGAAATCAGCACTGTGTCCTTCCGTTTTCATATGTCTCCTTTTGATTGTATTATTAGTATGTGCCGCAGATATGCGGCAATGCATGGAATAACATCTTTCATGCCAAAAGAGTCAGGCATTGAACTTTACCCCAGCACACAGCACCCTTTGCCTTATCCGTATCACGAAGAAAAAGATCCTCTATTACATACTGCTGCCCAATGCCTGCCTCTGTACCGCGTTGGCGATCTACATCGATAACGGCTTGGGCGAATACATCACGCGATTGGGGCTAGCAAAGCCGTTCCTTACGTATGCAGAGTGGACAGAGACAGTCGGCGCCGGCTCCATTCAGCCATAACCAGCGACCGCCTATTCCGATTCCTCAGCCAGCTCGGCGGATTCCGACGCTGAGTCCTCCACTGCCTCAGGTGCCACTGCTTCCTCGGCAGGCAGCTTTAGGTCGAAACGAATCAAATCGTCACGATAGGTCGGTTGCCATACTCCGTCCACTTTTTCGTCTTCCTCCCACCGGACAAGGCCGACGCCTTTGGCCATGTAGTATCGCTGCCGGGAGACGTAATCGGGATCTTCGTCATACGAAACTTGATAGACTGTGCAGGTAAACTCACCCGCGGACAGCTTGAGCGCCTGATCCTTGGCAATCACGGTGTAAGTTTCATCTTCAGCGATGTAGCTGTGCCCTTTTTCGATGGGGTAAGGTAGAGTCAGCTCAAATTGATCCAAAGAAGTCGGAGCCGGATAATGAATCTCCGTCGTGTCACCTCCCGAATAATTGTAACTGCCCTTCGCATTCACATACTCCCAGTAGTAGCTGTAGTCGCCCTCGGTCAACTTCACGCCAGCCAGACGATCCATCAAGCTCCGCCAATCAACCGTCAGCTGGATCTTGTAGCATGGCACCCCGTCGATTTCGATCACCTCTTGCACATCTTCGCGCGCCGATCCGGCAGGCGACCACTTTCCGTCCTCATGCGTTGTGCTGGCGTAGAGCCATTCAGCCCCTTCAGCCCGCGGCTGGATGGCATCCTTCATCTCGAAAGGCGCCGGCTCAACAGCCACCTCCTCTCCGAGAATCCGAAGCGTCGGTATAAAAGCCAGAGACAGGATGAGTAGGTAATTTAAACGCATGGCTGTAAGGTAAGCTCTAGCGACCCAACGACAAGCTTAAACCGTTAGCCTTCAGATCATTCAACCCCTTGGGGCAAAGCCTCAACAGACGCTTCTGTCAGTTCAACTAATTCAAGAAAGGCAGTCCGCAAACCACCGGAATCACGCCCAATGGCGCCTTCTGCCATTCTGAGCACATCTGCGAGATTCGCATCCGCCTTAAACTCCGAATCGCGTAGAATCATGCCCCACGCAGCCACGGAAGCTGCAAAACGGAAATCCTCAGAACATTCATCGAAAGGCTTGGCTACATCTTCTACAAACTGAGAGAGCAAGTGACTGGAGTCTTCGCGGGGCCACTTGTAACGTAGCTTGACCGTAGCCAACTCGCCACTTTCTCCCGAGGTGGCATTGCGCTCTTGATACTTCAACGGATCCACTTGAGAAAGCTCTAGATCTGAACCGTGTGGCGCGATCTCATAGAGAGCGGTCACAGTATGCCCGCTACCGAGCTCGCCCGCGTCTTTCGTATCATCATTAAAGTCCTCGGCATTCATGATCCGGTTCTCGTAACCGATCAATCGGTAGGCCTTCACCTTCGCAGGGTTGAATTCGATCTGGATTTTCACGTCTTGAGCGATGGTCAAGATACTGCCCGCAGCCCCCTGCGAAAAAGCGCGCCGGGCTTCGGAGCGAGTGTCGATATACGCATAGTTGCCGTTTCCCGAGTTCGACAACGACTCCATCAGTTCATCATTCAGATTCCCGCTGCCAAAGCCGCAGATCGTCAGATAGACACCACCTTTGGCCTTTTCTTCGATGATTCGAGTCAGCTCACCGGTATCGCTCACGCCTACATTAAAATCGCCGTCTGTGCACAGAATGACCCGATTCACCCCATCTTCGATAAAATGCTCTTTGGCCAACTTGCAAGCCAACTCGATCCCTTCACCACCATTAGTAGAGCCACCCGCCTTCAGATTTTCCAATGCATGTAGTATTGTTTCCGTGTTATTGGCAGTAGTCGACGGAAGCACCACCCCGGACGCCCCTGCATAAACGACGATGGCCACGCGGTCACGCCCATCCAGTTTCTTCACCAACAGTTCCAGCGCATCTTTGACCAGAGGCAACTTGTTCGGGGAATTCATCGAGCCGGACACATCGAGCAAAAAAACCAGATTGGTTTGTGGACGCTTATTCCAGTCCAGTTCGTAGCCCTTCAGCCCGACCTTCAACAGCTGGTGCCCCGGACGCCAGAAGGCTTCTCCTAATTCGGTGTGCACGGCAAACGGATGCTCGACCAACTCCTTCACGGAAGTGGCGCCTTCGGCCGATCCGTCTCGCGAAGCAGGCGTTGCATAATCGTATTCAAAATAATTCACCAATTCCTCGATCCGCACCGCATCCGCAGGGGGCAAACTTCCCTCGTTCAGAAACCGACGTACGTTCGCGTAGCTGGCGGTATCCACATCAATTGAAAAGGTGGACAAAGCCTCCACCTCGGGTGAACGGAAGGGATTCTCCACCAGATTTCCATATTCTTCCGTATTGAAACCTTCCTGCGGGACAACGGCTCCCTCTGACATCGGCATGGGTGTTTGAGCGGCATATCCGAAAGACGCAGAGGGTGCCGCAAACGGATCCACCGGCCCAGAGGCCACTCCAGAGCTATCTCGAAAGCCGCTTAGACGGATTACGGTTGCCCTTGCCACGGGAAAGACCTCCGTCTCCAGACCATCAGAGGACACACCGCCTATACTATCTGAAGGCGAAACAACGATCATACCACTTTCGATCGACCAGCTGTAGTTGACCTGTTGACAAACGAATTCCAGAACTCGCGCAGCACTTAAATTGCGAAGGGAAATGTTAACAACTGGGCCATGCTTGGGATCAAATAAAGGTATGATCCGGATGCCAGAATCCTTGCCGAGCGCCTCCTCGATAATCGTCAATGCTTTGTGGAGCGGCATCTTTGACCCGATGAACTCCGGCATGATCGTAGCATCCAATCGGGCGCGGATTTCCACCTCAGAAAGCACCTGCTCAAAGCCAACTGATTCCCCAGCAGGGCTCTCCGCGTATGAAAGGCAAGCAACTGAAAGAAAGAGGCAACAAACGGGGATTAAAGATAGCTTCATGGCACATCTAACATTGCGTCCCAGGAGGCACTTATCCATACAATAATACGTTATGCATCATTTTTTTCGCCAAAAGCAATTCGTTGCAAGCGAGCCAATTTATACAATGATCACAATAGATTGTCCACCCTCCGCAATATGGCATCAATCCCCCGTCGCGGACTAATTCTCAAATTTACTCTCAACAAATCTCAATGATGCTATTTCGACCTTATTGCTTCCTTCTCCTGATAGTTGGAAACACATTTTGCTTCTCAATGGATCCCGCCACAGAAGCAAAGCTATTTGTAAACCAATGCCTCAAAGACTCCGGCGTCTTTGTTATAAATCCACCTGCTGACCAAAACCCTTACAGCGGGATGAATCATAACGAAGTGCAGGCACTACAAATAAATGCCTTACGAAACGGCTCGATTCTATTTCTCTACCCTAGCGGTATGCCAATGAAATATGAGTCTCGCGAAGACGCGAAACTTGAAGGTGAGAATAAATCATGGCATCCGAACGGATCCATCAGATCTATAGAATTCCATACAGACCAGAGGATCGACTCTGCGCGTTATTTCGACGATGCAGGGAGACTCATCGCAGAAATCAACAATGGAAACGGCGTCCAAATAGTTTATCACAGGTCGAAACCAAAAATACGATCGATCTGCGAATACCAAAACGGTCTGAAACATGGATTGGAAACCTCCTATCGTAACTATTTAGAAGACTCAAAGCAGAGCGAAACTCAGTATAAAAACGGACAACGCCACGGCATACAAAGAAGTTGGATGCCATCAGGAGCACTCAATCGTGAAGTCCACTACCAAAACGGGAAGCAACACGGCCACTCAACATGTTGGCACGAAAACGGAAACGTTCAATCCACGATGCAATATTCAGAGGGAATGCGTATCGGGGAATGGAAGCTTTATTACGAAAACGGCGTTCTAGAATCCGAATACAGTGATCGTTACAAACGTGAATGGTACCCAACTGGACAACTGCTGCTTGAACAAGAATATGCAGAGCACGGAGTCATCGCTAGAGCGAAAAGCTACAACCAGGATGGAGAAGAAACCGGAGAAGTCATCGACGGGAAAGGGCATTTGATCACTGGCAAGGACTTGGATAGTCGCTTTCCAAAAATGCAATTAGATATCTATACAGGCGACCGCATACCTCGAAGCATTCAGCTACCCACACTATTTAACGGAGCGGCGTTGGGCGGCGACCGCCCAACGCTTACGTTAATGTTACAAATAACCGCACCAGATAATGCCGATATTTCGAGCGGCCTTGTTCGATTGATTTTGCCACCAGGCATCGAAACCAGCGGGCTAGATCAGTTCGACATCCCCAGCATCCAGTCCGGATACAGCGTGAAACTTGGAAATATAGATTTAATGCTCCCGGCACCCCAGAATGAATGGACAGGAACCATACTTGCCAACGCCGAATTAATGATCGAAGGACGATCCATTCGCTACAGTACGCCCCTGTTCCAAAGTGCTCCGAAGAAGCCCGTCAAACAAACACAGCCAACAAGACAACAAAATAGCAAAGCGCGTCCCGCTTCTATAGCACAGCTAGGCCGAGAAAACACTGCCCCGATCGCAAATGGCACAACACTCCCTCCTTTCAGTCAGGCCTCTGAGGCCAAAAAGCTAGGAGATCATATCTGGGTTTTATATCAGGATCCTCCTAAGTTGATCGTGTCGAAAGACGGAGGCGGTTCATGGACTTATCTTCGCGAATCATTCGATGGCTACGCCGAGCATTTCTATGTCATCGATGAGCAGACATTATTACTTTGGATCACCGGGACCACAGACACACCTGAGTTAGGCCTTCCTTATCAATTAGAGTTAACAAAAGATGCCGGAAAAACATGGGAAGCTATTCAAACGCCAAATATGGACATGCTGATCCAAGTCTACATGCAGAATGACTTGCTCGTTTTGACTGGGATCAACATTCCAGATGAAGGCCTACCCGAAGGGGAGGATATCTACGAACTCCCGAGAACGACCTATTTCTCTTCAGACTTCTCAAACTTCAGTGTTCAGCCTGCTTCTTTCTGGGCTAATATTGAATTTATCAGATCAAAATCTCTGGCTCCAAACGGTCGTGCCCAGGTCTTCTTTGCTGATGCCTCATTCCTAGACAGCGCCTATATGATTTACTGGTCTGATAGCAGACATTTCACCCCGAAGCGAATACTCGCTCCGGATGCATTTGGAGATCTGGTCTGGTCGAACAACTCAGCAGTCATAGCAGTGAAATATAAAGGTAAGCTCATCGCATATTACAACAGGCGGACAGGGGAAGCTGAAAAATGCCAACTACCCTACGAGCGCCCGAGCAGCCAAAAAGATAAGGATGAAATCGACGCTTTTGACATGCGAGCCAAACAAGTGATTCAGGCCAATGGCGGCATTTTTCAGTAGCCACTGCCATCTACCACCCTTGGCGAATTACGCATTCACCTTCTGCCAAAGTCTTCGAATCCCACGAATCTCGAGGCCGATAAACATACTGCCCACACCAAGATAGGCGGCCAACATGACCCAGACGATGCCGGGGACGTTTCCGTCGTAGGGCACTACGTCATCCACGGAAGACGGGCGTGACATGGAGAACAATAAGGCCACCTCACCAAGACTGCGGCTATCGACGGCGGCATAGCCCATGAGTTGCGGGAGCAGAAATCCGAAGGGCGTCGGCCATGAACAGGCGACAGCCTCCAGTGTCAATGGCACGGAATGGTCTAAGCGCCCCACTGTATTGGCGGCGCCGACTCCGAAGACTGAGGCGACCGAACCGAACTCGTAAGCAACGGGCCCGGAATCCACGTCCATGAGCACTTCGTCTTCGCCACGCGGCAGTTCGGTGAATCCGGCCAGCCAGCCGTTGTCCTTCCAAAAATCGCGCTCGTGCGCCGCATACCAGCGCTGCGCTATTTCCGCATCCAACTCTACGGCGAAGGTCAGAATCCCGGAATTCCCCACGCCACGGGGTTCTTGCAGAATGAAGCCGTGTTTCGAATTCATCTGATACGCGGGCATCCCCCGCACCGCTACTTTTTCACCGTCAAAGGTCTCCATCAAACTCTGCGCCAGCGCGTCGTGCTCAGTGCCATCCAATACCGCCGCCCTTTGAATCGCAGCGACCGCCCATAGGATATCATTGGGATAGCACTCATTCGGATAGTCGTCGAGCAAGTGCAGCTCCGCATCCATGAGTTCGGCAGCGAGGCTCTCTCGTTGTTCCGACATGAGCGCATGGTACTGCGCGTCTCCGGTGATGCGCTCGTAGGACGACAACCCGAGAATCAAAAGCATCCGGTAGAAGAGGTTTTCACGCTCCAGATAATCGTCGCCCCACTTCGTGCGCACCCAAGTCGCGGTTTTCGGCGAAACCACGATCTGCGCCGACTTTTGCACCGCCTCCAGCACCACGCCAGTCGTCGCGTCGATCGCCCCGTCCTCATGCAGCTGCTGGGCGGTGACCAAGAAAAACACCGAGCCAAACATCGGCCACTCAGTCGCGGCCACTTCGGTATGCTCGACGGTTTCGGCCATGTCCGAAGCTAGGTAGTCCTCTGCCCAAGCCAGATGTCTCTCTGCCGTGCTTTCAAACCACGAGGGAAGCAGATGGCTGCGGCCGGTCTCTCGCAATTCGACGTCAGCCAAGACTCTGACAATTACAAGCGCCGGATAGAAACACAGCACAACTGCGAGAGCGATGATTACTACCGCCGCAGATAGACTGAAGCAGAGCTTAACTCGAGACCATGTGGTGGATTGCATGTTGCGGAGAGAATGAGTGGTCACCCTAAAACATATTAAGCCTTATGGCCTTCGTCGGCATCCATAAAGTCGAACATGGTCAAGATATCATCCCGGTGGCTAAGGTTACTCGCAGCTTTGTAAGTGGCCAGCATTTCGGTGCGGGCATCGTTCCAGCCGATTTTCCGGGCGTATTCGTTCCAGATAAAGATATCGACCTCGCTTAAGCCACGGCCGTGCTTGAGGCACCAATCGAAGATGTCCTCGTCGCTCCCTCCCTGTAAGGTTCGGGTCGCGATGTCGGCATATGGCATATTGAGGTAGGCCGAGCAGCGTTCATCGAGCGCTATGCCCACATTCTTTTGGAAATCCGCCCTGAGTTCGGAGGCCGCATGCTTACGAATTTTATCTAACATACGGGCGAAATAGAACATGCCGCGCGTTTCAACATAGGGGGAGATCGGTGTTTGCATAAGTCGTATTATTTGAACTGGTTTCTATGAAATGTCAGGCGTTCGTCAAAGTCACGACCGCCTCCACGCCGGAACGGTCGGTGCGGTTACTTATCTTCAGCTGGCCTTGGTGCAGTTCGATGGCTTCGCGGGCGAAGCACAGCCCGAGGCCGGAGCTTTTTTGTTCGGAGCCGGGACGCGGCAGCGAATAGAAACGGTCGAAGACCCGATCGACCGCATAGTCCGGAATGCCCGCACCTTGGTCGGCGACCCGGATCTGCACGGTGTCCTCCTCAACTGATGCCGAGAGCTCGATGACGCCACCTTTTGGTGAAAAATCGATCGCGTTTTGCACTAGGTTATTGAGCGCGGTCTCCAAGAGAAACTCCTCACCAGACACGATGATACCATCGGACACGTCGACCGCGAACGTTACACCCTTGTCCAGCAGGTTCGACTGGTGATGATCGACCACTCGCCGGATTAACGCACTAATCGACACTTCGGTTGGTGCCCCGAGCTCGGTGCGATTTTCCAGTGAGGATAAGGCCAACAGCTGGTCGACCAAGTTCTGCAAACGCACCGACTCGGTCTTGATGTTGCCGAGAAACTGCGTGCGTTTCGCATCGGGCAAGTCTTCGTGCAGCAACTCCGATGCGCCCCGGATTCCCGCGATCGGCGACTTCATCTCGTGAGTGAGCGACTGGACATACGATTCCACGTATTTCCGGTTCTCCAAAGCCTCCCGCATCGCTTCGGTCGTTTCTCCCAAAATGCGGAGGTGACGCCCCGGCATGACCGGAGCTTGGGGGCGTTCCCCTTTCGAAACCGCCGCCGCATACGCGGTCAGCCGTCGCAAGGGCTGCGTGACCCACTTCGAGAGCAGCCAACCGAGCAGTAGAACCAGCCCGACCGCAAGCAAGCCCATCCGGATCAAGCGCTGCTTCGTCTCGATGATGAAAAGCAGCATGCTGCGCTGCGGCTTATACACTGAAAGCACGCCGATAATTGCACCGTCATTCATAATAGGCGCCCCCACATACATGACGGATGAGGTGGGATCTTCTTCGTCCAGCCTCGAAGAACGTGCCCCGTATTCGCCGCGTAAAGTTCGGTAGACATCGAAATAAATACTAAAGTCATCCCCCACTTCGGCGGCCTCCCCTGAATCGTAGACCACAATGCCATTCGCATCAGTGATGTAAAAGTCCATCAGAACTTTATCCTTCATCAGGTTGTAAATCTTCGCATTGAGTGGCTTCGCTTTGACCGACTCCATCCCGCTACGCCAAGCCTCCGGAGCGAGTAAACCCTCTTCGCCTTGATTCGACAAGAGCGCAGCCAGAATCTCAGCCACATCAACCATCGGCTCCTCCGTCGCTTCCAGATACTGCCGCTCGACACGATCCAAGATGGGATTGAGCAACACCGCGAAGCCGGCAATCGCCATCAGCCCGAGACTAATCAGTATGCGATTTGTCAGGCTCACCAGTCTTCCCTCAACGAATAGCCGATCCCACGATGCGTCACGATCGGGTCAATGTCCTCCCGCAAGGTTCTCAGTTTGGCACGCACCGATTTGATATGTGTGTCCACGGTCCGCTCCATCGAAGCATCGGGCTCTTCCCAGGCCACATCCATGAGCTGCGCCCGCGAATAGACGCGCCCGGGTTTTTCGATCAAAGCAGCCAGCAGGCGAAACTCATAGCGCGATAAAGTCATCGCGTCTCCAAAATAATGGATCACCCAGCGCTCGTAGTCGATTTTGAATGGCTGGTCATCGCCCCCCGACGGAACGGCAGCGTCGCCAGATTCAGTCAACTGCGCCCTGCGGATGTTCGCGCGCACACGCGCCGAAAGTTCTCTCGGACTGAACGGCTTGGTCACATAATCGTCGGCACCAATTTCCAGCCCGACCACACGATCAACCTCCGATGCCCGTGCGGTCAGAAAGATCACGGGCACTTGACTCGTGACGCGCAACTCGCGGCAGACATCAAAGCCACTCATATCCGGCAAGCCCACATCGAGGACGATCAACGCATAGCTCGTTTCTTCAGCCTGAAAGAGTGCGTCACCGCCCGAGCCCGCCCAGTCGACGGCGAAGCCCTCCGACTCCAGAGCGTAAACGACGCTATCCCGAATTGAAGGCTCGTCTTCGACTACGAGTATGCGGGCAACATTCTTATTTTGGGGAGGCATGTTTAGAGATGGTTTAACCACAAAACTCAGAAAAGGCACAGAAATAAAAACGTAGGGGTCTCACTTGCAGTGTCCTGCATAGCTGAAAGCGACGCACGGATGAGAACCACCGAAGCAAAGCTCAGCAGATACGGTCTTCACGAGTGAAGCCCCTACAACTCGATCACCCATCGACCACCACGCCAGGCGCGATTTCCGACGACTGCCTTCGGCGCTTGCGCGAAACAAAAACTTCCGACCAGTTCATTTTGGCGGTCGCCCGCATCAGGACGGCCAATGTCAGCACCGCGCCGATTGCGATAGTCAACCCGCTCAGGCCGTCGAAGAAGAAGCTGTAACTGAAGAGCACCATGTAGGCGAACTGCGCGGGCAGCGCGACACGCGTCAATGCGCGTCCTCCGACTGCGTGTAGGTAGCCACACACGAGGAAGAGCGAGACCGCCGCCGAAAGGAAGAAGCAGAAATGGATCGGCATCAGGTCGACCGTGTAAGCGAAGAGCAGCTGAAAGGCGAAACAACCGGCGGCCAAAAAGAAGTAATTCATCGGGTGCAGGTTGATGCCCGTCACGGCGCCAAAGATCAGCAGCACGGCGAAGAAGAACAAGAGCGAAACCGGCGCGAAGAAACTGATCCGACTGGCGATCGGACCGGGATTGAGCACCTTCGGCATGTCCATACCGATCGACTGCGCCCCAATCACATCCGGATAGTCCCAAATCAGATTCCAGCCACCGCCTTCAAGTTCGGATCGGTCTGTCGGCGAGGCCGTGCCGACCGGGAAATCGATCGAGTCGAAATCGCTCTGCATCTCGAGTTTAAAATTCTGCACGCGCGTTGCCCCATTCAAGTCATACTCCCAGTTGTTTAAGCCCCGGGCATGATAGGTGACTTTGAGCGGCGCAGTGCTTTGGGCCGGAATGACCACGGCCTGTGTGATCGTGCCATCACGCAGCACTGGTTCATCGACCCCGGCACCCTCGAGTTCGAAAGTGAAGGCGTTATAACTGGCATCGGATGATGGCAGGCTGAAGGCCACATAGACAGTTTGCTCGATCGGTGTCGGATTCGGGATCTCATAGTTGGCCTCGAATTGCGCCTGATAAGTGCGGTACCAGAACAAGCCCTTACGCTTCGGTTCGTATTGGAGATCCACCTGCACACGGCTCATGCTCGGACTCACGGCACTACGCCCCGAGACATCGGCCGGCGACTCATACCAGGCCAATGGATGCGTTTGCCGGAGCTGTGGGCCCCAAGTCTTTTTGACTTCGTGAACCAAAGTGCCTGCACGATCCATGGAGCGATGCGTTAGCGCCCCGCCCAAGATGAACCAACCGACAGCGGTGCAAATGAAAATGAATCCCACCGCAGCGATGGAGCGAAATGTGAGTGTGTGTTTGTGCATAGTGTTATTTAGGTTATTTCTGGAGGTCTCTCCTTGTGTAATAGAGCGACGCAAAGGGAGTTTCATCGTCACAGATCTGCTTGCTTAGGCGCACGGCTTTGCCATGCGCACCTCCCGCCTCGATCACGACATTGCCCTCAAGAGCGGTGGCTTGATACTCGGCGGGCAGCTGAACCACCCACGACAGCTTGTGAATGAACAGAGGCGTTCGCGGGAGCTCCAGTTGCGCTTTGCCTTCGACCGGGTTCATCTTCGCGCCCTTCGTCGTGAAGACATAGCCCACTTTGGTTCTCGAATTTTGGCCGCTGTTTTTGGGCAGGGAAAAGACCAACCCGCCCTCTTCCGCTAAAAGCGGCTCAATGGGTCGACCGTTCAAAGAGCAAGCCAGCAGCTTGCCGCCCTCCGGCAGAGTGAGGGTATATTCCGCCGCTTCGGCGTGCTCCACCGTCACTTCAGCTTTGTGGAGCATCCCACCCTCAGCGACCACCTCGGTCATGTACTCCGCAGTTTGCACCGTAGCCGGCGCGGTCTTGACCCGAGGCAGCAGGCGCGCGGAAAGCTCCAAGGACTCCCGATCCGATAAGGTGATCGTGTGGATATCTTCCGCTCTCGCTTCTTTGGCAATCCAATCAGGCAGACGCCCCATGGCCTCCCAGTCGCCGTCGACTGGCGCAACTTCGATCCCTTCAAAATCGGACACATAGCAAGCCGTATCCGTGCGCGCCGCATTCGCCACACGCATCAGTGGCACAGAGAAAGTGCCATCGGCCATCGCAACAGGCACAGTGTATCGGATCATCACCTCACGCGCCATGGCTTCGTCGTAGGGCCATTCCAATTGCAAGACCGGCCCCTCCACCGTCATCTCAATGGAATCCCGGAGACCTGCACCCGGCCTGAAATCATTGACGGACAAAACACTCGCAGGCCGTGCCAGCTTAAGGGTGGCCTTAGAGGTCAAGCCGCCATCCGTCGCACTCAAGCGCACATGGCAGGCCACTTCCATCTCGCCCCCGAGGTCACGTATCCAGTGCCGTGTCGAGGCATGCCACTGGGTTGGCTCGATCGCCTCTGGCTTGTAGAGCTTCACTTGCACCTCCCCACCGGAAGCGGGTAGGCTGAACTCCGTCTTCTCGCGGTTGGCACCCACCGTGCCCGTCACGATCAAGGCCGAAGGGTCGCCGCCATGCGTCACGCGTAGCAAACTCTGCGCCGCACCCACAGCGAAAAAGTCAGCGATCAACTGTCCGCTCTGCGAATGCACCGCCTGCTCGGCCTGCAACCCGACCGTCACAGTGGCCGAGGCCTTCGGCTCCAATAATAGGCTCATGCCGCCATCCATCTGCACGACCTTGGCATCGGGCGGATCCAGCGAACGAATCGCCTCCGTCGCTTCCACCAGAAAGACGGACTGCCACTCTTCCGAAAGATTGATCACGCTAAAGCGGGCGTCGAAAGTCGCCGCACCCGGATCCGTGCAGTCGATCGTATAGGTCGCCGATTGCACCAGCACATCGACCGGCGGCTTGGGCGGCTCTTCATCGGCCTCTGCTTCGTCGGGATTCGCCCGCTCCAGCAGACCCAGCAATTCGGAGTAAGGCAAAGTGACTGTTGCCTGTTCGATTTCGGCCGCCGCGCCGGAAGCACTCAGACACAGGCCGAACAATAGGGTCAATAGGATTGTTTTCATTGCCGCCCATCCTAACGACCTTCTTTGAAAACATTATGAACTCACTGTGAAATCGGAATGGAATCAGCTTCCGTTCGTATCCCCGTTCCTTTAGGTGCGGGGCATGATTGCGCTATCGCCGCCGCGTCAAGCCAGCCGACCACCTAAAGGAAGTCGGATACAATTTTTCACGTATTAATTAAATTTAGTGGCACACCAACGATCACAATAACACCGCCAAACTGTCCAAATTTACATTAATTTGGTTGCCATACTATCCGAATTTACATTAATTTGGGTAGTATGATACCCAGATTACTGGAAAACACCCTTGGGAAGTCCATAAAAGCCGGACGTGTCTGGATGCTTTTCGGCGCGCGCAGGGTGGGCAAAACGCAGCTAATCAAGAACTACCTGGCAACCGTTCCAGATGAAAAGTGGTATCAAGGCCATGGCGAGGATCGTGATCTAGCGGGACTTCTGGAATCACGCTCCGCCTCTCGGTATCGCCAACTGTTCGGCAACTACGACGGCTTCTTTCTCGACGAAGCACAATCAGTCAAGGATGCAGGTGCGGCGCTAAAGTTACTCGTCGATCTATTCCCGAATTTGAAAGTGATCGTCACTGGCTCCTCCGCCTTTCGTCTGGATCAAATGCTAGGGCAACCGCTGACGGGCCGACGCTCCGTGCATTACTTGCATCCCGTCAACATCGGCGAGCTCGCTGCGTGGAAAAACCCCCTCGCGCCCGCAGCATTACTACCCGACCTCTTAAACTACGGAAGCTACCCCGAAGTCCTGCAAATTGGAGCCCCCGAAGAGCGACAAGCTTACCTGCGTCAACTGGTGGAAGATTACCTATTTCAAGACATACTCGCTTTCGAACAATTGCGAAACGCCCGCAAGCTGCGTGACCTCACGACCATGGTGGCCCACCAGATCGGCAGCGAGCTGTCACTCAACGAACTCGCCAATGCGCTACAAATCAACAAAGCGACCGTGGAGCGCTACCTCGACTTACTCGAGAAAAGCTTCGTCCTCTTCCGCGTCGGCGGGTTTTCACGAAATCTACGCAAAGAGGTCAGCAAAACCCAACGTTACTACTTTGTGGATAACGGTATCCGCAATGCAGTGATCAACCAATTCCAGCCGATCAATCAGCGAGCTGACCGCGGTGCGCTTTGGGAAAATTTCTTCATTAATGAGCGCCGCCGGTTCCATGCGTACAACAAATCCGGGATACAGAGCTATTTCTGGCGCACCTATGACCAGCAAGAAATCGACCTGATCGAAGTCAGTCCCGAGGGTGCACTCGAAGCCTTCGAGTGCAAATGGCAGGACAAAAAACACCGCGCCCCCGGCGCATGGCAAAAAGCCTACCCGGAAGCCCCCGTCCAATTCGTCCACCCGCAAAACTTCACAGACTTTCTGCTCTGACAGTGCGCATTTGTTTGGTATTTCGATCCTGCCAACTTCGGTTCCTGGTTGCGAAGTTACGTAGCCTCGAAACTCTGTCACAGGTGATGTATTACATGAACCGAATCAAGTGCGCATCAGCTACTGGCTCGAACATGAAACACTAGACCCCGCTTCCGGATTACCGACAGTTAAAAAATACGCTCCAACGAGTATCATTACTCAATCAGGCTGGTCGGACAATTATTTCGAACTACAAACCACTCCCTCCCTGTTCACTAACATTCCAGCCGTCGAAATCAGCACGCAGTTCTCAGCCCCATTTAATAAACCCATTCAGCTCTCATCAATTGTCACCGATGTCGGAGAAGGCGCCAAGATAATGGTCACCGTGACGCCTGAGGAGTAATCAGAGAAAACACACCCCCGCTGGGAATTTCCTCAAAGGTGCGCTATCCTACACTCATGAGATGTTTGATACCCCTTATTTTTGTTGCTGCGCTTTCTTTTATTGCTACCGGCTGTTTCGCTCAAAAATCTCCTAAAGACACCACGCCCGCCAGCGTTGAAGTGCCCGAGGGTATGCAAACCGCCGTGGTCGGCGCGGGCTGTTTCTGGTGCGTGGAAGTCTTTTTTGAAGAACAGGAGGGCGTGCACGAAGCCGTCAGCGGCTACGCTGGTGGCGAAGAGGTCAACCCGACCTACTACGAGGTCGCCCGAGGGCAGACCAGTCACGCCGAAGTCGTCCAAGTGATCTACGACCCCGAAGTCGTCAGCTACCGCGAATTGATCGACTTTTTCTGGACGACCCACGACGCCACCCGAAGCGACGGCGTCTGGCCGGACTTCGGACCGCAATACCGCAGCATCCTGCTCTACTCGGACGACGCGGAAAAAGCGGCCATCGAAGCCAGCCGCGAGGCCTATGAAGCCGAAACCGGCACAACCATCGCCACCGACATCAAACAACTCGACACCTTCTATCCCGCCGAGACCTACCACCAGAACTACGCCGAGAAAAATCCAAACGACCGCTATGTGAAGGGTGTGCTGAATCCAAAGCTAAAGAAGCTTGGGCTGGATTAAATTGGCTACACGACTTCCGGGGCAGCAAGAGCCTTAGCTAATAATGTGCGCGAACAGCTAGGCATATCTAACGATTTTTAGCTTGTAACACATCCATACTTTAAATTCTGTGTAGATATATGCTTCCACGTTTAACAGTATTCTTGTGCACTCTGGGGCTTCTACTATCGCTGCAGTTAAATGCCGCCGGGGGCGACAGCTTGATCGCCAGCCTGGAGTCGACGGGGAGCATTTCGGATCATGCCAACCTGCTCGCTCCCAAGACGGAGTCGCGCCTGAGGGCAGTATTGAGCGATCTGGAAAAGCAGACGGGCGCAGAGATCGCGGTGGTCACGCTGCCTTCGATGGAGGGCGGCCAGATTGATGATTTCACCAATCGCCTCTTTGAAAAATGGGGCGTGGGCAAAGCCTCCCAGGACAACGGCGTCATGCTGCTCGTCGCAGTCAAGGAGCGGAAGATGCGGATCGAGGTGGGCTACGGTCTGGAAGCCGTCATTCCCGACGGGCTAGCCGGTTCAATCCGCGATCAATATGTATTGGCCTACTTTAAGCGCAACCAGATGGAGGCCGGAATCGAAGCGGGCACACTGGCGCTGGCCAATCGACTAGCCGAGCACTATGGGGTGCAAGTCGACGCCAAGCCAACGCGTCCCACACGCCAACCTTCCGGAGGCAGTAGCGTAGGCGATTTTGTCGTGTTTATTATTTTCTTCCTAGTCGTCGGCTACACCATCCGCCGCGCGACCCGCGGTGATGATGGAGACGGCGGCTACGGGGGCGGCAGCTACGGGCGGCGACGCTACTATGGGGGCGGCTTTTACGGCGGCTCTTCCTCACGCGGCGGATTCAGCGGTGGGAGTGGCTTCAGTGGAGGCGGCTTCGGCGGGGGCAGCAGCGGAGGCGGAGGCGCTTCCGGAGGCTGGTAAACTATTTTGAAACAAGGAGGTATTTTTATGAAACCGGAAACATTTGCAGAATCGATTCAACACGCACTCGACGACCAACTACAAGCCGTGGTGCTCTACGGCTCCTCGGCAGCGGGCGACTACATCGAAGGGCGCTCCGACTATAACGTGCTCCTGCTCGCCAAGACATGGAACGTGGCCAACCTCGATGCCCTGCGCGGCGCCACCGCCAAATGGCAAAAAGCCGGCAACCCGGCGCCGCTCTGTTTCACACCGGAGCGCTTTAAAGATGCGGCCGACGTCTTCCCCATGGAGATGCTCGACATCGTCGAGTCCCACCGTGTGCTTTACGGCGATGACCCGGTGGCCGGCATCGAGGTGGATCGCGCACATCTGCGCCACCAAGTGGAATTTGAATTACGCTCGAAACTGCTCAAGCTTCGCCAAGCCTACCTGCAACTGCGCAAGCCGGAGAAGGATCTCCACCTGCTACTCGTGGACTCGCTCAGTTCCTTCCAGACCGTCTGCCGTGGTGCGCTCCGCCTATTCTCCGAAACGGTGCCCACCGACAAGCTGGCCGCGACCCGCGCACTCGGCGAGCGACTCAAACTACCCGTGGATTCCTTTGAAAAAATCCATCAGCTCAAGCAAGACCCCGCGCTTGCGAAAAAGACAGATACCGCCACGCTCTTTGGCGAATACTTGGAACAAATCGAGCGCCTGCTCGATCAAGTCAATCACGACACCCACGGATAAACGATTATGATGCAGAAAGAAAAAAACGGATGCTTGATGGGCTCGCTCATCGCACTGGGCGTTGCCCTACTCTTCGTCGTCATCGCCTTTTTCTCTCTAAAGGGCATCTATAATACCATCGTCTCACAGGACGAAGCCGTCGACGCCAGCTGGGCGCAGGTGGAGAACGTGCTGCAACGCCGCTACGATCTGATCCCGAATCTGGTCAACACAGTCAAGGGCTTCGCCAATCAAGAGCGCGAGGTGCTGACCGAGGTCACCGCACTGCGCAGCCAATGGGCGAAGGCCGGCACAGTCGCCGAAAAAGCACAAGCCGCCAGCGGACTCGAATCCGCGCTCGGTCGATTGATGGTTATCTCCGAGCGCTACCCCGAACTGAAATCGAACCAAAACTTCCTCCGCCTACAAGACGAGCTCGCTGGCACGGAGAACCGGGTCTCCGTCGAGCGCCGCCGCTACAACGAGTCGGTGCAGGCCTATAACACGACGATCCGCACATTCCCCGCAGTATTCATTGCCAACTACATGGGTGCCGAAAAGAAAGACGCCTACTTCGAAGCAGTCGTCGATGCCGAGAGCGCACCGGTGGTGGACTTCGAGTAAAGGCAAGGCCTGTGTCCGTAGTCGGATACCGCGACACTCTATTCTCCTGCCCAAGAATAGACGTTGTCGCCTGCCGAATTCAGATCATTCTTAGGCCATGACTTTTCTCTTCGATTTGCTGGATACATTTTGGCCACTCGCCAGCACCACAGCCATTGCAGTCATTATTCTGGTCGCGACAGATCGGATCATGCGCAGGCGCGGGCAGTCGCTGAAGGTTCAAAATAACTTTGCGCGGCAACTCCTGTTGATCGCGCTGACTGCGGTCGCCTTAGTCGCGATCATTCTGACGCTTCCGATTGAGAATGCGATGAAGAGTCAGCTCTTCGGCCTGATCGGCTTGGCGTTGACCGTGATGGTGGCACTCTCTTCCACCACGATTGTTTCAAATGGCATGGCCGGCATTATGTCGCGCGCCATTGGCAGCTTCAAGGTCGGTGATTTCGTCAAATCTGAATCCCACTTTGGACGAGTCACCGAACGCGGACTCTTCCACACCGAAATTCAGACCGAAGATCGCGACCTCGTCACCCTACCCAACCTCTATTTAATGACCCACCCGTTTCGCGTCATACAGAGTTCCGGCACAGTCGTCTCCGCGACAGTCTCACTCGGATACGACAGCGATCATAGCGACATCGAACCAAAGCTGATCGAAGCCGCCAATACTGTAGGCCTGGAGGAGTCTTTTGTCAGAATCACGGAACTGGGAGACTTTACCGTCTCGTATCAAGTCGCCGGATTCTTATCCGAAGTCACAAAAATCGTCAGCGCACGCTCCAATTTGAATAAGGCCGTGCTCGACTCCCTGCATCAAGCAGGCATCGAGATCGCATCCCCGAACATCATGGCGCAGCGCCCCGTCGCGGACGGGCATCAGTTTATTCCCGTAAAAACCCACAGCACACACATACCCGTCGAGAGCGAGTCCACACCGGACGAACGCATTTTCGACAAGGCGGAACGTGCCGCCGAAAAAGAACGCCTCACTGCGGAAAGGGATCAAATTGACAGTGAGCTCCGGTCGATGGAAAAGGACGCCAAGTCATCGGGCGTGAAAGACGACGAATCACCGGCACTCGCCTTGCGCAGGCGTCGACTCAGCGCGATCGAACGCAAGCTGGAATTGATGGAAGCCAGCAATCCAGATGCGGCGAAAAGTTGAGCGAGTTCAGCTCTGAAAAACTCAATCGAACGATACTCATGGATAACGAGACCTACCCACTTCTTACAGCCGTCGATGCGCGTGTGCTGGGCTGCCTGCTGGAAAAAGCAGCCACTACGCCCGACGCCTATCCGCTCACACTCAACAGCCTGCAACTGGCCTGCAATCAGAAGTCGAACCGCCAACCCGTGGTCGACTACGAAGAAGAGGTCATTCTCGAATCGATCGACGACCTGCGGAGAGCGAAGCTCGTTTTCCGCGTCGATGTGGCCGGCTCACGAGTCGCCAAGTATCGGCACAACATCGACGAACTGCTCGGGCTGGACAAAGCGGGCAAGGCACTGCTCACGGTGCTGCTCCTGCGCGGAGCACAAACTCTCGGCGAGCTACGCACCCGCTGCGAACGGATGCACTCCTTTGCCACCACCGACGAAGTGGAAGCGACCTTGAAGGAGATCTCCGAAGAGGTGGATCGCCCGCTCTGGACGAAGTTGCCACGCTCACCGGGCAAGAAAGAAGAGCGCTACCAACACCTACTCTCTGGAGAACCGACACCGGACGCGGAGACCGACAGATCGGACGCCACCGAAGACTGCAGCCCCAGCCCACTGAGCAGTCGCGATGCACGTATTCAAAATCTGGAGACAGAAATAGAGGCGCTAAAGGTAGAACTCGAAATTTTAAAAACCGCCTTCGACGAGTTCCAAGAGCAATTTCAATAGCCGCGTAGGGGCTTCACTGGTGAAGCCCCTACGATGACGGCTCATCCGTTTGGACTTTGAGCGCCTTCTCGCGGCTCTGCTTGTTTTGTTTCTTTAAATTGAAATGCAGGCAGACTCCGACGCCGAAAACGAAAAGAATGCCCAACCCAAGCAAAACAAGAAAACTAAAGATCGCACCAAACATAGCCTGATTATTTCCGTGAAACGTAGCTGCCGCCAGCGGCGAGTGCGAGTAAGAAGAGGAACAAGCCTAAGCCAGCGCGACCTCCGCCACCTTGGCGCTTGCCCTTGAGCTGGATGGAGAGATCCGCTTGATCATTGATCTGCAGCGAACGGGTAAAGGTCACCACTTGACCTTGCTGCGGAAGCAGGGTCTGGATGGCTTGAGGGTTCCCCGGAACGGCTTGCTGTTGATCAATCAGACGCGCAGCGAGCAGGCGCAAGGTCTCGTTCTCTTCGGCGCTGTTACCACGGAGCACTTCCTTCTTCGCCTGATCGGTGTAGTTGAGCAGACGCCCTTGGTCGATGACGGTGGCCTGCGGCATTTCTACCTGCGCATTGTTAATGCTGTTGTCATTGAGAAAAACATTCCGGCGATTGGCTAAGGCCACGAGCGCTTGATCTTCGCGCACGTTTTTGAGCTGCACACGCGCGTCCTCGTTTAAGCCAGCATCAAACTGCGAGAGATTGTACGCGCTGTTAAACGCCTGACGTGCCTCCTGCTGACGTCCCTCAGCGAGCAAATTGTTGGCATCGCGCAAATAGGTTTCGGCCACGGCCTTTTGCTTCAGCTTCGTGCTCTCCTCATACTCCATATAGCTGGAAATACTAAAGACACCACGGCGATTGTGCTCCACTTTCTCGCGGGCGAGATTGCCCGCCCAGTCCTCGATCTCCCAAGTTTCGGGATAGTTGATCGCCCACTTGATATTTTCCAACGGCAGATCGAGGCGGGGCGCTTGCAGCTGCGCATGGACACGTCCCTTAGGCTGGGCGACCGAATCAGTCGCGTAGAAAAACTCGACGATGCTTTCTTCACTGCCCAGCGCGTTGGCTTCGAGCTGAAGCAGCACATCGCTACCTTCGCGCCATGGCCAGACACTCTGCTGGTTGACGAAGCCAAACCAGAACTGGCTCTCGGCAGGCAAGGTAATACGGAGCATGCGCTTATCACCGGGATCGAGCTGCAGCGTGACCTTCGTCAACATGGCACCTTGCCCAGAGATGACTGATTCCAACAAGACGTCGCGCACCTGCGCCGGCACTAACTCGGCGACTTTGTGGCGAAGAATACCAACTTCCAAGGAACGCCCGGGCTGAAGCAAGCGATAGAGATGGGAAGCTGCATCGATCTTCAGATCGCCGCGTAACTTCGTGGCAACCATCGGCACCTCCGTATCTTGAAAGGCATCGCCGGAGCGCTGGGGCTGCAGCTGAATCCGTCCCTCGGGTACGAGTGCGAGGAAGCCGGACTGCTGATCCACTTCGAGCGCTTCCACATCCTCCACCACAATCGAATCGGGCTGATCCGGCAGCGGCAGTTGATAGCTCAAATCCAAGGCAAACGCGCCCACCATCTTGCGATTCAATTTAACCATCCAAATGCCATTCGTATCGCTGGGCTGCGCATCAACGACGCCCTCACCAGTAAACTGCACACCAATCGCGGCCTCCGGCACGGCAAAGTCCTGCGAGCGGATACCGGCATTTTCTACATTGAAATTAAAACGCACCCGCACTTCGGCTAGCCCGCTCCGCACGGAGACGCGTTGCAGTTTCTCGACCTCAAGCCAAGGGGCGACCTGCTCGACAGCGAAACTAAGCGCCGCCTCGCTATTGAGAATGCGGAAAAGTAAGAGCTTCTGACGCGACATCCCCGCCTCTGCAGGATCCAACTGCAAGGCACCCTTGCGCTCGGTCGGGTTCAGGCGATACCCGAGCTCCGGCACCAACGCGAGCGTGCCACTATGGCGTCCTGCTCCATCGAGCTGAAGGACGGGCGGTTCATAACTCGTCGCATCACCAAGCCCAGCTCCCGAAAAGCTAAGATTCAGCGAAGTCTGCCCAAGGGTTTTCGCCTTCAAGTGCAGTTGCAAGCTGCGTCTGCCATCGTCCAGCACGAGCTCGTTCCAATGACTCAGGTGAGAGCCGGAGACCGACTCAACATCGTAATCCTCAGGGATCGGCATGCTCAACTTAAAGAGCCCAGCGCGATTGATCACCGCAGAAAGTTCACTCTTGAGCAAGATACGATCCTCGCCCAGCGAAACGGTTTGCTTCGCGACCACCCGTAAGTCCGGCTCCACCGCGAGTGCTTGCAAACGAAGCCCCGAATCGGACGCCCCCCAGCGATAGGCGCGCCGCAGCACAGGAACGCGCCCAAGGTGGGTCAGCGCTTGGACGTTATCACTAGGAAAGTCTTCCAAGTTAATCGTCGTAGCCGCGCCTTCCTGCACCGTGCCCACCTGCACCGTGCCCACCTGCACTTCATTGTCAGTCGCCAATGCGACTAGGCCGATCTGGCTCGCGGCATCGACGATGCGCAAGCCCTGTAGCTCGACCGTATAGGGCAAACTGCCCGCCGCATATTGCGAGAAGACTCTCAGCTCGAAAGCTGACATTTGTGCGGATTGAAAGAAGCAGACCAATTGCTGTGCCTCGGGCTTGAACTGCCAGTTAGCCAAACCCGCACCCTCGACCGATGTAATAGTCATGCCCGTCGGCACATCCAATTCGAGACGATCCAACTGCCCTTGAGAAAGACGCACCTGATGTTGATGGTACCCCGTGACCAATCCTGAAAGCGGCGTAAAGACATCGAAACTCTCCACATGGTAGACGGCAACCTCTTCACTGCTGTCGCGCTGCTTCGGCATCCAGGTGAACGAGGGCGTTTTAGTGGCGCGAAAGACGAGTTCGTAGATCGAAGCACCACCCTCTGTGCTATCGCGCTCGACGACGGACACCGCGCTTTCAGAACTTAGCACGATATTTGTATTCTCAATTTGAATACGGGCGGAGCGATTCAAGGCCGCACCCACTGGCAGCTGAACGGAAGGTTGCTTCTGCGCATTCACAGCGACGCGAACTTGATAGCTAAACTCAATCGCATAAGCGCCCGCCGTCTCCGCATAGAGTGCGCAGTCCTTACCTGAATTACCCTGCGCCTGCATCAGGCGCAAACCCTCCGGCAAATTCGATGTGCCGAGCAGTGTTGCCGGGGCTCGTAAAAACACCACTTGCTCCCCCTGCTCCGCCTGCCAAGTCAAGCTGGCTTCACCGCGAGCGAAACCATTTTCTACCCGAATGCTTTGCTCGATAGAGTCGGCATGTGCCCATTCACCGGCATCCAATTGAGTGCCCCCGAAGAGGCCTCCAAGAAACAGAGCCAGCAGGTAAATCGCATGCGAGCCGACGCGCTGCAAATAGCGCACTCGGAAAGGACGCAACATACAGACCAAAAAGAAGATAAAGAGTAAGACCAGAAAGAGCGCTCCACTCGCCGCGTAATGCAGCGCGGCCAGAAAGTTGATCACCCAACCGGCCACCCAGAAGAGCTCCCGCTTCTCACGGCGCAACCATCCCGCAACCCACAGTCCGATTCCGATAATGAATGGCCAGAGCGAGGCGAAGGTATGTTTCACTTTGCTGAATTCGCGATTTTCCACCGTCAATTGCAACGACTGCGATGAAAATTCAATCGGGGTGCGCAAAGTCATACTGCTTTCCAGTTTCTGCGGCAGTGCCGAGCGACCGCCCAATTCCAGTGCACAGATCGTGCCCACCAGAATCGCACTCAGTAATGCGATGACCAGACCGATTCGAAAGATCAAGTGCATCGCGCCCATCTTATGCGCGATAGCACGCGCCAAAACCACGGAAAGCAGCCCAAAGAAAAGCATCGCAAGAAAGACAAAGCGCTGCCGCCCGAGATCGCCATTGAGCAATGCTTGCAACCAGGCGAAGCCTGTCGTGGCTCGGAGATTCTGCTTCGAACTGAGATCGCCTCCCACATAGCGGAGGCCAAAGTCCGGATCGGATGTCAGCTCCCAGTTGACCATGAGCGAGGGCGCAAAGAGTGCGGGCGCGAATACCTGCGGCCGCGACGCATCCGCTGCCTTCGAGGCCAGCTCGACTTGAATGCGCACCGCGTTGTTGGGATCTTGACCGGCAGGCAGGGGTAGAAGCAAGGCACCCTCGGCCGTGATCGGGCTCACCTTTTCGCCTGCCACACGAGCTGTCCATAGATCGTGCTCCGGCGGCAATTGCATGCGGAAGTGCGTCTGCCCCTTACTCTTGAGCATCAGGTCAACCGCGGTCAGCACCTCGCCATCACGCGAGATGTGCGACTTCAACTCGACAAAATCGATGACTTGATCGGCACCCCTGGCTTGCTCGAATGAGCGCAGATCCATCGTCACGCGCATCGGGCGCGCCGCATATTGAAAGGCCGCCAGCTCCTTGGCATCGTATAACAGGCGAAACTCTGCCGGCACTTCCCCCGGCTCAAGGCGCAGCACGCCGCCCTCCGTTTGCACCTCTTCCAGCGCGAAGGGGAAGTTACTCACGGCCACGACGTAGCCCTGCTCCGCATCGACCCCGAGCGGAGTCACACCGGAAAAATCAACCAGCGCACCCGAAGCCGCGAGCTGCGACTCGTAGGTCGCGAGCAGAGTGTAAGCCCCCGCAGCGGGTGAGTGCAGCTGCACTTCATAAACGCCCTCCCCTTGATCTGACCAGCCGCGCACATCGCGCCCCACGAAGTCGAGGTTTTGCACGCCCGCCGGTACTTGTATTTGATAACTGGATACTGGCGCACCCGAAATCAGAAAATTCAAAACCGAGCTACCATAGACCCGCCCCTCGGCCACCGAGTAGAGATGGAGCGCATCGACTTGTATGGACTGGGGCAATTGCTCCACCTTCAACACTGCCTGCCACTCAGGCTCACGCATACGCAGAGCGAGCTGCAGCTGACTGAGTTTCTTGGGAAAGAAGTTGGCCGCCTGTTCGCTGAGCCCCTCCATTGAGAGCACACTCACGCGCAGGCCAGGATCGACCGTCACGCCGACATGCCCACGCACGCTTTTCACATCCACAGCGGCGAATTCGGGAAGAATCCACTCGTCCCCGCTCAGGCGCTCATTGTTCTCGAATGCGGCTTTAATCAAAACTCGGCCAGAGAGGGGACGACTAAAGACGAGACGTAAGGTGCGCGTACTGCCTTCGTCTTCAGTGATAAAATAGTCGGCCAATTGCTGCACCTCCAGATTGGCCAGAGCGTAATCTTCTGGGATTCGGATATAAAAATCGCGCAGCGGTGCCTCGCGGATGGTCAGTTCCAACTCGGCGAGCAGGCTTTGATCCTCCTGCCCGACATGGTATTGCAGCAGCTGACTGACGGAAACTTCGGGCAAGATATTCTCAGCGCGCACTTTATACTGATACTGTGTATCGGAAAAACGGTAGGCCAGCATTTGGCCACTCTCTGTGAACGGCGCTGCGACCGAAGGAAAATACTCGGGCGAGATCTGAGCAAAGCCCGCCGACTGCGGCACGTCGATAGAGACTGCTCCCTGATTGACGATACGGATAAAGCCGTTGTGGCGAATCGCCTCCAACGGGAGAATCCGCAGCGGCTCCACCTCGACGGGGAAGGCGTCCATCGCATATTGTGAGTGGATCTGCACAGGGAAGCTGCCGCTGTAGGCCTTGTTCAGAACGAGCTGCAACTGCCCGGCTTCCAAATTCCAATTAAGGATCGCCTCGCTTTCCACCCGCGTAATTTCGCCCTGGCCGGCCAGATCGAAGGTGAGTGTTTTCATTTCACCCTGTAGGATCTGCACGTTGAAATCATTGCGCTGGCGAATGAGCCCGTTGCCCACCGCGACCTGCGCGATGTTCTCGGCAGAATAGATCAACGTGGCCGCCTCCACATCACGGCGCTCCCACGAAGGATCTGTCCACGACATCCGGAACACACCATCGCCAGAGAGACTGCCGAGGAGTGCCTCGCCTTCTTGCAGCAAGGGCGCTGCGTTTAGACGCACGCGCTCCGTCGCGACCGGCAAGCCTCGCAGTTGCACCGATTGCAGCGGTGCATCGATCAGATTAAAGTTCACAGAGCTGCGCCCGTTTCTCGTTTCGACCAGCGCTTCAAACTCAAGTTGCACCGGGTAGCGGCCGGCCTGCTCGACTTCCAGAAAATAGCCTTTGGCATCGAGCCCAATCTCGGCGCTCTCTACGGTGGGCGCCTCGGTCAATGCTGCGTCACCAGATAAGAGCGGTAGACGGTGAGCATAATCGTAATTCGACACGAGTTCACCCTTCAGCGTGAAGCGCATGCGCCCGTCTTCATAGACGCCCTGCAGATCGAAGCCTTCGAAAGTCACACCCGCACCTGCGGTCGGAATTAGTTTCAGAGTCAATTTTGGAGCTTTGGCAGTATAGTTATAGGAAAGCGCGGTTGGATCTTCGAACCTGACAATATTCAGCCATGCTGAGGATACATGCTCGGCCATGACACCGCCCTCCGCGCCAATTATAATACTTCCGGATAAGAGTTCCCGATCATTTGGAATAAAAAAGTGAGGCTGTATCGGATCGCCCAGCGAAGCCTCTTTGTTCACCGAGTTGATCTTAAATTGCACGCTCCCCGCTTCGATGGCTTCTTTTAAAGTCACCACAAGCCACGACACTTGATTCTCGGTGGCTTTTGTCGCCCCTTCAGCAGATGGCTTGCCCTCACGTTGCACCGCCCAGCTGGCAACATCGTCCCCCAACACGGATTCGACCTCAAAGTCGCCCAAGATTTTAAACGCAACTTCCTCGAGCTCTCCATTCTTCGGAAAAAGGTTAACAAATGTCCGCTGCTTCCCCCCGCCAGGAGATACGGTCAAATAACTCGTGGCCGTCGTCGAATAGATCAGCTTCGCCTCCGCGTCTTCACCCGTCGGGTCGCCGAGCGTCGCGGTGATCGTGATGCGCCCCTCGTTGCCGTCGGCACCGCCGTTGAAGGCGAGCGAGTCGACCGGGTAGGATTGCTCTTTGGCATGTAGGGCAGCAGTCGCTAGCAGTATGACATACAAGCCAGTAAAGAATCTGTTGAATATAGACATTGGATTTAGGTGGTGAAAGTGATCTGGACTCTAAAATGGAAGCGAGAGGCATGCACGGCAGCTAAAGCAGCCGATCCTTGATCAAGCCAACTGGGATCGGCTGCTTTAACTGCCGCGTTGACTCTGGAAGTGTTAACTCAGTTAAAAAGCGCATGGGCGGATTGGATCATATTGAGCAGCTCAGCCACCCGTGGCTGCGCTGGGAAAGTCAGCGGCAGATCGGCGGCCAGATCTTCGAGATCCTCGAAGTTGTAATTGGCCGCGTAGGGGTTGTCGGCCAAGTGCTCGGCAAAGAAGGCGCTGACCGCTGCGAGGCGGAGCGAGGCGGGTGCCTCTTGCATCGCGGGTATCTGACGCGGCATCTCCAATGGCCAGGCACGCTCGACATACTCGCCGGTGGCGGGCACTCGGTAACGAACTTGTAGCGTGCCCAGCCCGCCGACGATGTCGGGGTCTTCATTGATCTTCACCACATAGAGCGCGGTGCCGGCCTCGGCTTCGCCGATTTCAGCGGCGTCGACCGTATTATCACGAAAGTCCTGTGCTTTGAGTTGATGTAAATCGTATCCAATTTGTCGATACGTGGTCACGCGCTCGGGATTCCAAATGATTTGCACCTTCACATCGGCGGCGGCCACGCGGAGTGTGCCGGCGAGTTTCTCCGCGAAGTCCTCGGCGGCGGTATCGATGGAATTGAGGAAGGCGTAACGGCCATCGCCATTGCGAGTGATCTCTTCGAGCATGGCGTCGTTGTAATCCTCCCAACCGATTCCATAGGCGTCGAGTGCGATGCCTTGCTTGCGTTGCTCGACGACTTGCGCGGCGAGTGCGGACGCATCGACATCGCCGAGGTTGGCAGCGCCATCGGTCATCAGGATCACGCGATTGCTGGCCACGGGATCGTAGTGCTGGTGCGCGGTCTCGTAGGCGACCTGCAGCCCCGCTTCGAGATTGGTGCCACCCTCGGGACGGTATTGAAGGGCGTCCCGAACGGCAGCCTGCTGTGCCGACCTCGATCCGGCTCGGGCGATCAGCTTGGGCTGGCGAGCGAAAAGGATGATGTTCAACTGATCCTGATCGGTCAGCTTGCTTTGAAGGGCTTCGAGACTTTGCTCCAAGATCGCGCGGCGGTCAGGGCGCTGCATCGAGCCGGAATTGTCGAGCAAGACATTGAGGTTGAGCGCTTGGTTGGCCGCGCGGCCTGCGGCCTGCGTCTGCAGAGAGAAACGAACGACCTGCCGCTTGTGCGCGTAGGGGTGCTGCGCGATTTCCCAGTTCAAGGAGACAGGCTCATCCTCGCGCGGGGCGGGGTCGCCATAGCTGAAGCTGTTGACGAATTCTTCCGTCCGAATGAGTTCGGGGTCGGGAATGCGCTGACTGGCAAGCGCGGCTTGCGCCAACTTAAAGGAGACATCGCTCACGTTGAGCGAGAAAGTGGAGATGGGCGCTTCGCTGGCTAGCATTTCCGGCTTCGCCCGTTGAGCTGTATTCTTCAAGCGCTCTTGCGCCATCTGCTCAATCGACGATTGGCCTTTGGGCTGAATCAGGATGCGATCGTCCATCACAACATACTCATGGTTCACCTGTTCCGTCACGAATCGCAGAATTTGTTCTAAGTTCAGATTGCGCAGCGAGAGGTTGACCCGCGGGTCTTCCCCATTGATCGGTGTGTAGTCCAAGCGGACGCCGGTGCGGTCAGAATCATACTCCGCAGACAGTTCACTCAGGGTTTCGACCACCTTACTCAATGGCATCCCAGAGAAGTTAAGCTTCGGGATCACAATGGAACTTGGTTTATAAATAATCGGTGCCGTGGCCACATTAGTCACCTCGAGGTATTTAGTTTCGACTTCAATCTGCTTCACTTCGTTGTACTTACGAAGAACTGTGCGCATGCGCTCCAGATTACGGGGCGACTGCGTAACGATCAATTTTTCACCATCGAAATCAAGGCTGCTACCTGGCGCGTCGAAATCAATGCCTGCATTTTGAAAGAAACTTTTCAAAGCTTCGACTTCGTCAGTTTGCGAAGCGCCGCCAGAAGCTTGGTATTCCTCCATTTCGTTTATTTTATTCTTAAACAGATTCGCTTCAGCATTATCGGGTTCTTGTGCGGCGACTTCATCGAATGTTGCAGCGGCTCCCTCATAATCCCCATTGAGATACTGTCTACGTCCACGTGCTAAGCTATCCTTAACGCCAGTCGCGGTATTCGCGACAGCGAAGGGATCGACCGAGGCTGAAGCACTTGAAGATTCATCCCTCCATCCATTCAACTGAGAACCCGTCGATGGAGCCGTGACCACAGAAGGCGCACCTGCAGGAGCGATCGCCCCCTCGGGTTGCCTCCAAGTGGCAAAAGTCTGTGGCGTGCCCGCTGTGATCGTCATAGAACTCGCATCCGAGCTCGGCTCCGCGGCGGCCTGCGCATCATATGCGTAGCCCGACGAGCGCCCGGGGGCATTCACTACCGTAGGTTTGGGCTGGGTAGTGGGCGCAGCCGGTGCGGCAAAGGGATCGACCGGACCCGACGCATTACTCATAGCATAGTCAGCCGAAGCAAAGCTTCCTCCATCTCCACCGACGCCCGCTCCAAGTTCACCCGAGAAACCTCCCAGACTAAGCTTCTGCGCGTTAAGCGACTCCTTTTTCTCCATCAGGCGCAATGCTTCGGGCGGGATATGATCCCAAGGCACGCTGCTTTCAACCGCGAGCGCCTGCTCCACTTGAGCCAGTTCGCGGTCGATACTTTCCGATTCTGTCATCGCTCTGCCAAGGTAAAGCTCAGAAGCGCGTTCCTCCCGGGGGCTTGATTCATATGAAGCCATCGGAGCAATCTGCTTCGCCCGCTCACCCGAGTCGGCGCGTGACCGAACGGGGGTCATTTCGTTCTGATCCCTCATCTCGAATGTATGCACTTCCTCCTCAATGGGCGCTTCGAAGCGAGATTCATCTGTCATGATATACTGAACAGAGCGCACCTTTTGAAACGAAGGCACTGCCATCATCGCCAGAAGAAACAGAACCACTATTACAGCAGCATACTGAATCAAACGACGCTGCCAGCTGACTTTGGGCTTTTCTGAACTCACCTCAATCTCTGGGTTGAGATCACCAAAAATCTCGCGTCGACGCTCCGGGCTGAGGCGCATGTCCGAGTGCACGGGGGCGGGGCTGATTTCTTCACGAGCGGCGTGGACATCGCCGATCAGAGCGGCCATGCGGTCGCGGAAATCGGCCAAAGACTCGTCGACGCTGAGGATTTTTTCCAATTCGTCCGCCTCGGACTCGGGCAGCTCGCCGGTCAGGAGGGCGATGACGCGGATCTCCAGTTCTTCGTGCAAAGTGCGTGTTTCGTGCTCACTCATTGCGCAATCCCCTCCTTGTTGAGTTCGATTTCGAGGGATTTGAGCGCGTGATGCAGGCTGTAGCCCACGTGGCTCACGGTCATACCCAGACGTTGGGCAATCTGCTTATAGCTAAGATTCTCGATAAATTTGAGGCGCACCAGCGCTTGAGCCCGGGGCTCGAGGCGCTCGATGCAAATGCGCATGAGCCCGGTGCGTTCGTCATGCTCAGCCTGCGCGTCGGGCGAGAGCGCAGTGTCGGCCAAATCAGAATGGCGATCTTCCGACTCATCGAGTCCGGCGGCGGCAAAGGGCACCACCTTTCGCGCTCGACGGAGCTGGTCGATGGCCAGGCGACGGATAGTGGTGTAGAGCCATGCCTTAGGCTGCTCGACCGTGTCCAAGTTGGTCTGCAGACGGATGAATGCCTCTTGAAACACATCCTGCGCGAGCGACTCGTCTTTCAAAATCTGATAGGCAAAACCAAGCAAGGGCGATTCCAGCTCCCGAAATAGCGCAGCCAAACTCTTTGCGGGAGCAGGCGCATCGGTGGCGGCAGCTGTTTTGGGAGGTCTCACAGCAGCTGTCCACGGGGGGAACGATTCAAGGGGTGTGTCATTCGAGTTCGGTAGGTTCTATAGGGTAGACGAACGGTTAGGAATATTATTAGTCGATTTTTGATTTTTTTTAGATCGGTCGCTGTGATGACCTGAGTGAAGGAACCTTCGGAGAAATCCTCGGTCGCAGATAATTCCCTCGCCGAGCTGTAGGGATGCTTCAATCTTTCGCCCTATGCCCATCCGCCAAGAACTTGCCACCAGCTTTCGCCAAAAATGCCGCCAATCGGACTTTTGGCTGCACTGCGTCTTGTTTGGTTTGCTCGGGGTGGCGCTCTGGCCGCTCACAGTCTGGTTCGCGCAAACGGCGAATGACCAGAGCCGCATCCTGCACGCGCTCATGGTACTGACAATGGCGTCGGTGCTGCTCGTGCGCTTCGGCGGAGTAACAGTGCGCGAACCGCTAGAACTGAATCCTTCGGCGCAACGGGCGCTACTCGCGGCTTACGGTTTTTTAATTGTTAACTATGTGGGGCAGAGCTTCAGCAGCTCCGGCTACTGGGGGCTGCTGATTATTCCGGCCTACTGCTGCGCGCTGGCGGCGGGGGTACGCTTCGTCTTCGGGGAGGACACGCGCCGACTCACGCGCACGGTGGCGGGCACACTTTGCGCGTTTCTGTTGCTCAGCATTTGGATGGCGCCGCTGGATTGGCCGCTGCGCTCGCTCGCAGGGCAATGGAGCGGGTATGTATTGAATATTTTCGGCCAAAGCACAGAGCTGGGACTCGTGCGCGAAGCGGTGGGCGAGCCGCCGATGCTCATCCTCATGGTCAATGAGCACCCCTTCCACGTGGCCTCGGAGTGTAATGGTTTTGGCGTGATCCTGACCAGCCTGCTACTTGCGCTGCTGCTCGCGATCTATCGGCGACTGAGCATCTTCGACCTCGGACTGAACATTCTGGCGGGCGTGATCATCGGTTTCATTTTTAACATCCTGCGCATCGTGATCATCGTGCTGCTCGCGCCGTCGCTCATGGATCACTACCACCTGATGCATGAGATCGTGGGCGGGATCACCTACTGGGCGTGCTTGATTCTAGTCTGGGTCTTTTTGAATGGCCCGACCGAGCCGGAAGCGGCGTAGGGGCGAATCGCCAATGAACTTTCCATTGTAGTGCGCTGCTTCAGCAAGCACTCCCGCGTTGGATCTATCGAAAACGCTACAACCCTTGCTACAACCCTTGCTAAAGCTGTGGGCTACATTTTTCGAACAGTTGCAATGACACCCATCCAGAACCGCCAACATAATTTACGCTTTCCAGAATGCAGGTTTCCGACAGCCTCTTGAACTTATGGAACTGATCGACAGCCACTGCCACCTGAAGGGCTTTAAAGATAAGGGCGAACTCCAGCCCGTACTGGATCGCGCGAAGGAAGCGGGCGTGCAACGTTTTATCACCGTCGGCACGTCGCCGGCCGACTGGGTGCCCTACCGTGAAATGCACGCCGCGCATATTGGCACGATCGACTATACGGTCGGCCTGCACCCTTGCTATGTCGATGAGGACTGGGACGCGGCCGTCAGTCAGCTCAGCACGTTTTTCATGCCGCCGCATGCACCGGTTGCGTTCGGTGAGATCGGGCTCGACTACTTCCACCTGCCCAAAGATCCGGTGCAGGCGGGCGAAGTGATTCTCCTGCAAGAAGCGGCCTTTAGCCAGCAGCTCATGCTCGCCTCCGAGCTGGAATGCCCGGTCATCATCCACAGCCGCGACTGTTTCGCCGAGTGCGTGCGACTGATCGACGAGTCCGGCATCGATTGGACGCGCATCGTCTTTCACTGCTTCACCTACGGCGCCGAAGAGATCGCGCAGATCAACCAACGCGGCGGGCGCGCCTCCTTCACTGGAGTGGCGACCTATAAAAGCGCCCATAACGTCCGTGAGGCGCTACGCGCGCAAGGCATTGAGCGGCTCATGCTGGAGACGGATTGCCCCTACCTCACGCCGGAACCGCATCGTGGGAAGCCGAACGAGCCGGCCTACATCGCGCACATCGCCACGCGATGCGCGGAGGCGCTGGCCGTCTCTGCGGAAGAACTGGCTGCTGCGAGCAGTCAAAACGCCAAAGCATTTTTCAATTTATGATCTCTCGGTTCGCCAGAAGTTGCTTGATCGTAGCAGTCGATTTATCGCTCCTACTGGCCCTTCCCTATGTAATCGAGATGCGAGAGGAGCTGGAGGCTCTGCGAGCGACTGAAGCGCGCGAAGAGCTGCGAAGTGAGTCGTCCGCCCCCTTATTGAAGTCGATCGCCCCGGAGTCGGAACAAGAGCGCAGCCCACGCCGCCCGATTCTCTTACCCATCGCCCCGCCGCCGGTCGCCGCTGCGGACGCGGATGAAGACCCCTTTCTCGCCGAAGCCCGCCGCCGCGCCGAAGAAGACCCCGAAGCCGCCATGCTCTGGCTACAGTCGCAGAGCACCGGAAGCGAACGCTTGCGCGGCATGCTCGAGGTCGTCGCACTCTGGGCAGCGGACGACTCCGAATCGGCGCTTCTTTGGCTCGAATCCAACGCCCAAGGCCTCGCCCGCATGGAAACGCTCCACAGTGGGGTCGAACTCTGGGCGGAATCAGATCCCATCGCCACAGCCAACTGGATCGATGGCATGGCCAACGACGGGAGCAAACTCGCCGCCGCCAAGTCGCTCGCGGCCAAGTGGGTGCAAGGATCCCCGACAGCTGCCTCCGCATGGGTCTCCGGCCTCGCTCCGGGGCCGATCCGCGACGAAGCCGCATCTGCCCTCGCCCAAGCATGGGCAGCAAGCGACCCCGAAGCCGCCAGCATCTGGGCATTCTCTGAAGCCGAATTTAACGGCAACGACCAGCTGCTGATCGAAACGATCCAAAGCTACACCGCGCAATCGCCCGACGAAGCCGAAAAATTTCTTCGCCAAATGACTCAAGCCTACACGGCTCCCACCGTGCTGACGAGCCACGTGCTCGAACGTGCGGAGCAAGACCCCGTCGCGACCGCCGAGTGGCTGACTCAGCTATCGCCCGACGATCCAATTTATTCTGCCGAATACGCCAACGGCCTCATGCAAGTCTGGGCGGAGAGCGACTCAATCGCCGCCTCGGAATGGCTCAGCCAGCAGCCACAAGGCGCACAGCGCGATGCCGCCGTTTCCGGCTTTAGCGAATCAATCCAACGCTTCGAACCCGAAGCCGCCGCCGCATGGGCCAACACTATCAGCGACCCCGAACGCCGTGTCCTGCGCCTCGAAGAAAGCGTCCGCAGCTGGGCGGAGACACGACCGGTCGAAGCACTAGAATGGCTAAAAAGTGCGGAACTCGAGCCCGCGCTACGCGAGCAACTCGCCCGCGAGATCCCTTGGGATTAAAGCTTACTCGGCCCCCTTAAACACAAGCCGCCCACGATAAACGAGGTGAGCGAGGCCTTCTTGATAGACATAGCTATCGAATCCATCCGTGTGCATCCAACGCTCGCCGTCATCTGCCTCGACGAAGGCTTCCTTCATTTGGTAGTCGTTCGCCCGCTGCAGATTCTTTGGCAGCCAAATGATGCCATCATCATGTAAGACGCCGTAGTAAGCCTCAACCGTTTCGCCCACGGTGACCTCGGATTGCAGGCGGTCGTCCTGGACGAAGGTGCGCGATTTAGTCGTCTGAATCCCTCGATTGGTATCCGAAACGGATATGCCGTGCAATTGACCGTCCTCCCACCAATAGCGCTGCTCGACCGGAAATGTTTCGCTGTATCCCGTCGCCGCCGAATGGATCGTATAATCCCCGACCCAGCGCCCTTCGTATCGCTTTAAGTAATCGACGACCTCATTGGCCGAAAGCGCCGCGGGCAGGAGCAGGATACCGATTAATATGCGATAACAATGAATCACGGCGCTTAGGCTATTGGCCGAGAGAGCGAAACGAAAGCAGAAAGTCGGGGCTTCATTTATGAAGCCCCGACAAAAACTGCAGGCTTGGCGCGCCCGCAAATCGCACCCTTAATACCGCGCATGATTTACGATCCCGAAAAACTCCTGCTCCTCGCCGGCCCCTGCTCACTCGAAAGCCTCGACACCTGCCGCCCGGTGGCCGACGCCCTTTCGGCGCTTCAACAGAAGCACCCCGAGCTAAATATCCTTTTCAAGGGCTCCTTCGATAAGGCCAACCGCACCTCGATCGGCAGCGATCGCGGCACCGGCCTCGAAGGCGGCATGGAAATCTTCAACACTATCAAAGCCGAATATGGATTCAAGACGGTCACTGATATCCACACGCCCGACCAGTGCGCCACAGTCGGTGCCGTTGTCGACGCCCTCCAGATCCCCGCCTTCCTCTGCCGCCAGACTGACCTGCTCGTCGCGGCCGCCGCGACCGACTGTGCGATCAACGTCAAGAAAGGCCAATTCCTCTCCCCTTACGAAATGGAGTTTGTGACCAATAAGCTCGAAGAAGCCGGCGCGAAAGAAATCTGGCAAACCGACCGGGGCACGACCTTCGGCTACCAAAACCTCGTCGTCGATATGCGCAGCTTCAGCATCATGGCCGGCAACGGGCACCCCACAATCATCGACGCCACCCACAGTGTGCAGCTTCCCGGCGCAGCCGGCGGCATCAGTGGCGGCCAACGCGAATTCGTACCGCCCCTCGCCCGCGCCGCCCTCGCGGCCGGCGCCAACGGCGTCTTCCTCGAAACCCACCCCAACCCCGAAAAAGCGATCTCCGACGCCGCCAGCCAAGTGCCCCTCGAAGAATTGCCCGCGCTGGTGGAATCACTCTTGAGAGTTTGGAAGGCGGTACGCTAGCTTTCTCAGCATTTCGCATTTTCAGATTTTCAGCATTTCAAAACATGCGTATAACCGGAGGCAAAGCACGCGGCATCCCGCTCAAAGCACCGAAAGGCGACGGCACCCGTCCCGCGACGGATCGTATGCGCGAGGCGGTCTTTTCCAGCCTCGGAAGCAGCATCGAAGGCTGCCGCGTAGCCGATCTTTTCGCCGGCACGGGCAGCTACGGGCTCGAAGCCCTCAGCCGAGGCGCGGCTAGCGCCAGCTTCTTCGAGACCGACCGCGCCGCGCTCACCTGCCTGCAGGAAAACGCCCGCGCCACGTTACGTAGTTGCCAGATGGATACCAGTGCCGCCAAGGTTGTGGCGCGCGATGTCTTTACACTCGACGTCAATACCCCAGCATACGACCTGATCTTCCTCGATCCGCCCTACGAGATGATCTCTACAAAAATCATTCGTATCTTCGAAAAAGCAATCGACGCCATCGCGACCGAAGACGCCCGCGTGCTGCTTGAGCTTCCCGGCAACCTCGACCCGGAGATCAAAGGCTGGGCAATGACCCGCCGCATCGGCAAAGCCGGAAAAGACAAGCCAACGGTGGCGGTCTTTCAACGGATCACGGAAAAGTCTTAATCATAATCCGACTCCTAATCTTAATCCCAAAGCAGACCGGAAGGATTAGGAGTCAGATTAAGAAAGGGAATCAGCCCTCTGCACTTTGCTCTCCGCCCTTCGTCAGATTATACCCCGGCGTCGCATAGCTCGGGGCGAATTGAATGATGCTGAATACCGCCACCATGAAGATGGCAATCTGATACGGAGATTCCGGCACCACGAGGAAGATGCTGAGAATGACTACGGCCTCCGAAAGCGCCAAGCCGACGATCATGAGCACCAGTTGTTGCGCCGGAAGCTTCACCTTCGGAATCGCCATCCAGCGGATGCCCGTGGCCACAATCAGAGGCACGCAACAGAGCACCCACAGCCAAAGCGCCATCGGCTCGGCCGTATTTTCCCCCTTCGAGAACCCGCCCCCGAGAAAGAACTGAAAGGCAAACGCAGCCTGCAGCTGCGCAAACCAGAGAATCCACATGATGATGGCGTGTTGTTTGGTGGGCATAGTCATAAAGTCCTAATTCTTAATCTTACTCGTAATCATAATCCACATTCAGAAGAAATCGATTATGATTAAGATTACGAGTAAGGCGGGTTACTTCCTCTCCGCAAACCACTTGGCCACGCCCGCGCAATCACGGCAGTTTAAGATTTGCTCGGCCGGAATGCCGCCCTTGCGCGCGATATTCACACCCGCTTCAAAATAGGCGAGTCCGTCGGTGCTGTGGGCATCCGGATTGATCGCACACATGAGCCCCTTCTCCGCCGCGCGCTGCCAGAGTCGCCAATCCATATCCAATCGACGCGGGTTGGCGTTGATCTCAATAATCACGCGGTTGGCGATGGCCGCATCGATCACCTTGCGCAGATCAATCTGATACGGCTCACGGCGAAGCAAGATGCGCCCCGTCGGGTGACCGAGCATGACGGTCAAAGGGTGCTCGATCGCGCGGATCACCCGCGCGGTCATCTCCTCTTCCGACTGGCTGAAACTCGAATGCACCGACATCACGGTGTAGTCCAAGACCTTCAGCGTCGACTCTTCGAGATCCAACGAGCCATCGGGTAAGATGTCGCATTCGATCCCGGAAAACACATGCACGGGCGATTCGCCCGATTCGTTGAAAGCGCGAACTTGATCCAATTGCTTCAAGACCCGCGCATCGTCGAGCCCATTGGCCTGAAAGCTCGCCTTCGAGTGGTCCGCGAGGCCGAGATAGTCAAAGCCCAGCGCCTGCGCCGCCTCCGCCATCTCCTCGATGCTCGCCTTCCCGTCCGATGCCGTCGTGTGATTATGAAAGACGCCACGGATGTCTGCACACGAAACGATCGGAGGGACGACCTCACTCCTTCGCTGAGCTACGGCGGCGCGAGCCGTGTCGTCCACGAAGCGTTCCAACTCTCCCATTCCCTCCCGCAGTTCCGGCGGGATCTCAGCCAGATCTAAAAACGCGAACAACTCCTTCTCCGATGAAATCTCCTGAACGGTGGGGACACCGTCGCTCCGATCCTCTGACCTCTGATCTCCGACCTCTGAAAATCCCCACTCACTCAAGCTATACCCCCGCGCCAAAGCGCGTTGCCGCATGGCTACATTATGCTCCTTCGATCCGGTGAAGTGATGCAGGGCAAAAGCAAACTGCTCGGCAGGCACCACGCGCAGGTCGGCCTGCAAACCGGACGCAAAACGCACGCTCGATTTCGTCGTACCTTGCGCTGTGACTTCTTGCACCGCGTCTTGGCTGACGAACCAGTCCATGACTGGCTGCGGATCGGCCGAAGCGACGATAAAGTCCAGATCGCCCACCGTCTCCTTGAGGCGGCGCAGACTGCCCGCCGCTTCCGCGCGCTCGACCTGCGGCAGGCCACGCAGGCCTTCCAGGATCGGCATGGCGACCTCACGCGCATCCCACCAGAGGTGACGCTTGGCATAGGCCGCACGATTCGCGATCCCGCTGAGAATCTTCTCTTCCGACTTTGCGCCGAAACCTTTAAGCGCCGCGACCTCGCCGGCCTCGCAGGCCTTTTGTAGTGCGTCAATGCTTTCGACACCCAGAGCGTCGTACAGCTTCTTGACTTTCTTCCCTCCAAGCCCGGGGATCTCCAACATCTCAATCAGCCCAGGCGCGACGGATTCGCGCAGCTTCGTGTAGTATTCCAGTTCGCCCGTTTCGTGGAGCGTCTGAATTTTATCCACCAGCGCGGAGCCGATCCCCTTGATCGAGCCGAGGCGGTCTTCGGCGATCACCTCGCCGAGGTCGTCTTCCATCGTTTCGAGCACACGCGCCCCCGCCGAGTAGGCGCGAATCTTAAATGGATTCTCACCCTTCAATTCAAGCAGGACAGCAATGTCTTCCAAGACGTCGACGATATCGGCTTTGTTCATAGAACTAACTACTGGAGAAACTGCCCGCAGATGCAACCTCATCGAGACAAACAATTGTACTGAAGTCCCAAATTGCAGCATGATTCATAAAATGCGTGATCTGGAATAAGAATATACCCTCAAAAGGGTCTATCTCCACAATGAGACAGCGGAAAACACGCGGACACAGCCGACTGCACCATCAACTCAAAGAATGGGCGAAAAACCAGTGCGCTCCCTCGAATGGGCTATCTGACATTCTGGATAAGCACCAACGTAATTGGGCAAAAGTCAGACACGTTTGGGGCATTGACTGCGGCAGAGACAGCGCGCGCAAGCATCCGGGGGGACTGACGAGAAAACTCATCCTGCAGTCACTCCACCAAATCTACCAGGCGTGGAAGCGCGAACTCGATGCCCGAAACGAGCCCTACTATTTAAAGATCTGGCTGCATGAGCCGTGGATTGAGGAATCACAGGTCGTCTGCGCCATCGGAGACTACCTCCATTGTTACGATAAGATCTTCGACATGCTCAACGAAGACACCCGGCCATCCTCATTGGCATCCGTGCCGGAGCTCAAAACAATTGGCAACTGGCAGGCACACCTGCACTCGGCCGAGTATTACGAAGAGGAATGGAGCGACGACCCTACCATGATGGAGTGGCTCCGGGAACGCGATTTCCCGACAAAAGAGGTGACACTCAATGAGGGTAGCACTGAAAAAATCTACATCCAACGCCTTGGCCGCGTATTCGTCGGCGGCTGAGTCGCAAGGAGAAGGGGCATAAGCCAAGTCAGTGCGTTGCCGATCTCATTCCGCCACGGGTTTCGGCTTATTCGAAGCATGATCGAGAAAAGCATTCGCGATCGCCTGCTGGAAAACATGCGCCGGAGGAAATGGACTGATGAAGGTCGCGCCGAACTCGCCTTCAATCGTCATATCTCCACCAGCGGGAATGACACCGCGGTACCCCATCGATCGAGCCTTTGATTCGGAGCAGCAAACAAGGTTCTGATAGAGTAAGACCGGACAATCGATCTTCAGCGCGAACATCATCCGCAGCATCGGGCGCGCCCCCGAAATTGGCTGCCACTCCAGAGCCACCGGATTCGTCACCATAGCAAGGCGTTCCAAGGTTTCCTCCGACGGCGGCACAACCTCCGGATCGATAATGACAGAGCCATAACCCAGCAATTCATACAACTCCGCCCACTCCGTGACCAAGCGACGGGACAGGATCAGAGTAATGGGGTGATGATTTCTCATATTCGAAATGGCACGGGGCCGCAGACTTGAGCCAGATCGACTAGGATCAGTTCGATTGACTAATGTTTTTTCCAATGCACATCCCATAATACTTCTCGCGGGCATTCTCTTCATTAATGCCAGAATCCTTGATCTCAAAAGCTATTTCGAAAAGCCGATAGAGATACTTCATCGACAGATTCCATTCTGCATCAGCCCCAGGCTTAGTATAGAACTTTGCTTCTGTTCCGGTAGCATAACCGGGCTTCATGGTCAGAGTTGCCATCACAAAAGTGAAGGCATCTCCACCATATCCACACGCCTCCATATCTGATTCCCAGCGGCAACGATTGGTAGCCCCAACGAGAATCTCAAACTCTGAGACCAGAATATAGTTAAGAACGAGATAGTCTTTCATGTTTCTTATTGGAAGAAATAATGGATCTGGCGACTTAATGCTCTTGGTCCGCACAAACTAGAAACTCGTAAGTTTACTACGGCCGGCCGAAGCCGACGTATCCAGACCAATAGAAGGGGTGACGTTTATCACCTTCGTGCTTACGCAGGTAGCTGCGTTTCGCCTCGGCAAGCGCGGTGAACGAGTCGCTTCCGCGCATACGGTATAGATACATTCGGCTCATCAGTTCTTGGCTGCTATCATCGTTGACCTCCCAAAGCGTCGCCACCGTTGTAGGCGCGCCCGCATGTGCAAAGGAGTATGCGAGTGTCATGTATTCGAGCCCTTCGGCGCCGAGTCCGGATTCACAGCAAGAGAGTACCACGACGTCTGTGCTCTTCAGATCCATCATTAAGACATCGATCACCTCCAATCGCTCGCCATCGGCCAAGCGGATGTGGCTTTTCTGCGGCGTGTCCGCATCGAGTTTGGCATGTGTCGCAAGATGGATCAGGCTGGAATCATTCGCAGCCTCGAGCACTGCTTCACGCGTTGCGGCTTCACGCATTAAGGCAGGCACTTCAGTCTTTAGGCTCTGGTGCACCGCAAGGGCTTCGGCCTCGGCTCCATCCAAATCCAGAGTCGGGTTCCCGACCACAAGTGGTTCCGCGTTGCCATCGCTTCTTTCAACGTTGGACGCAGCATTGTAGAGATACAGGGAAGGCAAATAGCCGAAGACGTATTTCTCGACGGCATACTCGGGCACGGGCTGAGTCTTCGCGACCAGGGCTTCGAAGGGTAGATAGTTCAGCTTACCACTCGCGGCAATTAGAACAATCTCCGCACTGCCAAGGTGACGCTCGACCGGGCGTATAAGCTGATCGTAGAGCCAAGCCAGATCGGCAGTCGGGTCATAGACTTCAGCGAGAATCGTCGCGGGTGCCTCCTCTTCGTCTTCAAAAACGATCGCACGGCTTTTGGCTTCGTCATGGCATGAGCCAACCACTCGATTAATCGCGGCATACAGTTCCTCGCGATCGACTTCTACTTTCACGATGTTTTGTATCCCTTGATTCGAGATCACATTCAGCGTTAAGCGAGAGGCTGCCGGCACATACTGAATGGCTACTTGCCCCTCCTCTAAATGCTGCCCCCATTTCTCAAATTGCAAGGGTGGCACGCGTAGTGTATTGGCCACGGTCGCCTTGGCACTTTCGATCTCAAGCATGAGTGCCTCGTGCTTGAGTTCGCGCTCGCGTAAGCGGGCACGAATCTCGTCGCGACTGCTTTCGCTGGATTCATCAACTGCTTGAGCGAGCCCAGGCTTCGCGGCATTGGCTTGTTCGACCTCAGACCGTAAGCCGGAGAGTTCGCTAAGGCTATCCCGATAGCGGGCGACCCATTCATTGCCCTGCGCTTCCTCCGCTTGCAGCAGAAGTTCACTGAGAGCACTGCCCACGCGGCGCATTTTGTTTTGCTCGACCTGGGCAAATGCCATGCTGGCCTGACCATTTGAGACTAGGAAATCGAAGGCATCGCCACCGCCGGAATCATAGACCATGAGGCCATGATCTGTGCCGACATAGATACGGCCTTGGCTATCCGTTTCCACGGCATGCACAACACGCGAGCCGTAATTGGAAAGGCTGGGCTCCGGCAACATCCAGTTCAAACGATCCGGATAGAACCAAGTGCCCTCTTGATAACCAAGCACACCGCCAGTGCAGCCGAACAGCCAAGTATCATCGCCGAGTTTGGCACCACGAGTACCGAGTAGGGTTTGCCCGCCGGCACGCTCGACCACCGCCTGATGACTGGGGTCGTCATTCAGTTCATAGCGATAGTGCTCCATGGTATCTCCGGTCTGCCGCATAAAGCCGTTGCCCGTGCCATAGATTGCCTGATTTTCGCTGACTTGTGTTTTCGTGTGCAAGAACCAGCCCGTAGGCTTGCTGATCTCTTCCCGAACAAAACGCTCCCCATTCCAAATCAGCTGACCTCCGGAGAGATACGCCCCCCGATATGAAAGGTGCCCTTCATTCGAAGCGACTGCCACAACTCGACCATCCTGCGTCTCGACCACGGAGTGGATCTTTTGGCTAAGCGATGGGAATGCTTCCGAGTCGAGGAAGTAGCTATACTCTTTAAGCCCCTCGCTCTCTGTCCAACGGAAGGCGGAGCCACCCATGGCAACCCAGATCGCTCCGTCGCTCGCAACGATCATCGAGCGCATGGGACCACGCCCCCAACTACCATCAGGGCTCTGAGTCGGACTCGCCTCAAACAACAAGTCTGAATCCAAGAGATCCTTACTATAATGATGCACCTCGCCGCTAATTTCGGCGACATAGAAGCCGCCGTCCGGAGCTCTTGCCAGATGCCTGGCGCTGACCCAATCCACGGTTTCCGTCTCATCAATCGAGTCGTGAAGAACCACATCCAAACGTGAGCCCATCGCAGCGAGCGTCAGCCCCAGATCATCGGCAGTCAGTAGATCATAGACACGCCCCTCCAGATGCGTAATCGCATTCTCGCGCTCGAAGAGGTAGATGCCCTCTGAGGTATGCGCCACGAGCGAGCTATCCCTTGAGCTCAGCCCATAGACTTCGACTTCGGCATCGCCATAAGGCAGACGCATCGACTCGACCGCGAATTCCGAGTAGAAGGACAAGCCCTGATCCGAGTGGATAATCATCGCAGGCATGTCGTCCGGTCGTGTGATCGGATAGAGGCCGAATGTCTCCTTAGAGAAGAGTATGTTTTCCTCCCCTGGAAGCGACGCCCACTGGGCACCCTCAACATCCAAGGCGAGCACCTTGACCCGCCCCTGAATCTGGAGGTAGAGTTCGAGACCATCCGCATCGACTGCCATGGACTCGCTGGCACCCTCATAAATCAAGTGAGTGACATCATCCTCGACTCGATAGACGGCGCGCTCTGCGCGCACCCAGTAAATCGCGGATTGCGCAGCCTCCTCGCCTAACCCGAGCTCGGCCAACTCTTCCTCATCCAATAATTCCTCCAGATCGAGACCATCCTCCCACCCTTCGACGATCGACGGATAGGCGACCAGTTGAAGGACATTCTCTCCGGCAAGTAAAGGCTTCGGCTCGGCTTCATCAGCAAAAACGACCAATCCTTTCAAAGTCCCGACAGCCATGCCCCCCTCAACGGCCGACAAGGCCTGTATATAATTAGAGGGCAATCCATCGTGGCTGGTATTCCAAACTGTCACCGGATCGCCATAATCACCGTCGATTCGGATCAAACCATCGGCGGTGCCCAGCCACAGGCGGCCGTCGTCGCCTTCAGCGATGGAGAGCACATTGTTCATTTCGCCGCGGCCTGGCTGATCGGACGGCTCCCACTGCTTGCGCGAGGCATTAAAAACAAACCACTCCCAGTAACCGACACGGAAGACGGCGATACCACGATTCGTCGCAGCGATGACATCTCCGTTCTCCCGCCAGTAAACGACATTCACTACAGCATCCTCTGGAGCGCTGGGCAGATAATCCGCAGGCGTAAACTTACGCCAGAACCCCGGCACCGAATAATCCGAGCTCGGTAACCATGCCGCCAAAGGCAAGCGCACCAAAGGCTCCCCTTGAACCGCCGCGACAAACTGAGCCGCTTCGGAAGTTGCCTCTACATGCAGCTGCGCCCAAGCGAGCACCTGATTCCAGTCGACCCACTCGTCGGCAGACAACCCATCCGGCCGCGCCTTACGATAGAGTTCATATTGCAGCTCGAGCAATTCGAAGACTTCCTTCTTCGGCAAGAGATCCCAATCTTCGGAATAAAAGCCCACATCCTCCGCAAAGAGTTCGTCGATCAAAGCCTGCGCCTCTTCGGCACGATCGTAGGACGCTTCCAAGTTCTCGACCAAGTGGTGAATCAGTGCGATCTGAGACGGCACCCAAGCCGGATCGTCCGCCTCCCACTGTTCATACATGGTGTCGAAGAGTTCAGTTTCGACCGCATCTTCAAAAGGTAAGCTTTCCGGGAGCTCGTCGTAGCCAACATTCAAACGACCCGCCATACTGCTCAAGGCCTGCATCGCTTCTGTCACTACCATTCCGACCGAGTGCGAAGTATCCGCGTCATCCTCGATATCCGTCTCGACCGTGGCCACCTCTCCGTCCTCATCATAGGTCACCTGAAGCGCCCCGCGCCCGACGACACGAATCTCTACCGGTTTGCCGCGCTCGTTATACTGAAACACCAGCTCGGAACCTTCGCTTCGACGCATCGCAATAATGTTATTGTCGGCATCGTAGTCCATCTCGACGAACTCGCCCGACGACGCGCGCAGCGCCGTCAGCCAACTGCCGGTGGAATCATACTCCGCACGCATCCACGCGGCACCTGACTGGATCAGCATGACCTTGCCCGAGATGGGGTGATCTTGACGCAATACGACACTGCCATCTTCGTGCGTAATCCGTGCAATGCGGGTCTCATAATCGATCTCGATGTGTTTGCGGCTCTTCTCCTGTGCATCGCTACGCGCAGATTCGAACCAATCGATATAGCGATCACTCACAAAGCTAGAATATGCATCCCTGCCCGAGCCGTATCGGTTGCGATAATCACTCTGATAATCACCTAGCTGTCCACGTGCTTTCGACTCCAAGGTAGGATTCACAGCCCCGGGTGCCTTATCTTTTGCAACGCTGATCCAATAGAGTGCGTTGATCACACTCCCTTGCCACTGCGTATTGGACTCAATGATCCATTTGTATCCCTTCTCGTCGTAGGGATTCCGCTCGACAACCCGCTGCAATCGCCCGAGCGCGACGCCCGCACCAATATGTGAATGGTGCCCATTCCGGATTAGATTAAACGCGATACGCGCATCATCCGGATATGATTGCACCGTGATGAGTTGAGCTTCGGCCGCAGCTTTATCCTGCCCCAGCGCTTCGTATAGCTCGGCGAGGTATTTATAATGAAAGTTAGAAATGCGCCCCCCATACATACTGGCGTACACGTCCCACTGCACGAGATTTGCTTCGAGTTCAGAGCGCGAGGCCTGCCCCACTCGAAGCTTCAGTATCGTGGGAATCGCACGATCAAAAGCAGCATTCCGAATGTCATCGGCCAGACTACCAGCGACGGCCAATTCTTCTCGCTCAAGTACCGCTTCAGCCGCTTCCCATTCTTTCGCATCCCAATAATAGTCGAGCAGTTGGCGATACGCCCAACGCCGGTTCGGGTTCGCAGCAATCATCTCCTCAAAAAACTCTACCCCGACTTCGTCACCACAGGCTTCGATGGCAGTCTTTTCGTATTCCCACCAGTATTCCTCCCATGGATAGCGTGCCCGCATGCTCTGGATCTCCTCAAGAATCAACTCGGGGATCTCTTCGCGATCTTCGATCCAGCTATCGTATTTGTTGATCGTCCAGTAGTCCGTAGGATTCATAGTAATTGCTTTGTCCAAGCTCGCCAGTGCGGCCTTCTGCTGCCCCGCAGCCCATTGAACCAAGGCGAAATTTCGCAGAATCCATGCTGAATCAGGGAATACTTCTAGAAAGCCTGCAACCGTCGGAATCGCATCGGCGGGTTGCTCCAGTGCCAGCGCCGCTTCGCACAGTTCGTTCATATACCTTGGGTTGAGCTGCTCCACTGGCAGTGCCCATTCAGTGTGCAAGCGCCACAGTTCTACGTCCTCGCCTGCCGCCTGCAAAGACTCGAGCAAGAGGTCGCGGTTGCGCTCAGGGTCCGCCGCGTAAGCTTTGCGCGCCCAACCCGGCGCCTCCCGTGGGCGCGAAGTCATTTCGACCCGCGCATAGCGTTCGCAGAGATGCATTTGATCCGGCCACTTCGCGAGGCCGGCATCGAGCACTGCGCGACATTTACCGCCCTCACCCGCGTCATTCAATACCTCCGCCCAGCGGATCGTAAAGAGTAGCTCCGCATCCTCGATCTCAGCATTCGGGCGAATCTCCACACTGCGCCGTACAAATGCTTCAGCCTCTGCAAAGCGCTCTTGCCGAAGCATATGCTTCGGCACCTCTGAATAACTATAGTTCTGACCGAAAGGATAAGCCCCCAAAGCCTTCTGATAACTCGCCTCCGCCTCTTCCGGGCAATTAAGCCCCTCGTAAGCACTCGCGATATGCCTCAGAGCGAAGCGATCATTCGGGCACGACTCCAAGTATTGATCCATCGACAAGACTCGATCCATTCTTCCTTCCGGGTCGGCGGAATACAATCGCAAGCCCGCTTGCAGAACCCGCCCGGCTGGTGTCGATTGAATTTCCGGCTGGTTGGCAAACGCCCAGATCGCCTCAAATTTCCGGAAGTCCGTGTGCTTCGACATATAGAGTAAGCTCCAGACCGGCACATAAAACATACCATCCACTTCTAACGAGCGCTTACAGTATTCAATTTGCAGGTCATGCCGAAACACGCTTCTAGCCGACTGACTCAAATAATAAAGTATCCACACATCGTCGATCTCCGCCAGCGCATCGACCGGATAGGCATCCAGTAGCTCCTGATAGGCCTCGGCCTCGTAGAGCTGCACCACTCGCGGCAACTCGCCCAAGCCCGCGCTCAGCGCAGGGTCTTCGGACAAGCCCTTGATCGCCGAATCCAGCATACCTTGATTGACCTGTAAGAGCACCCAGATATGCGGCGCACACGCAGCCGACGTTTCTTCCGATCGCAGATCCATTTCGACCGACTCCAGCACCGACTCGCGTTGGTCGCTCAAATAAATATCCGCCCAACGGACGACACGCGGATCGTCAAACACGCTGGTTGCCGCTTGCGCGGAGAGCATTCCGAAGAGTGCGAGGAGTAGGTAGAGGGTGCTTTTCATAGTTCTGTTTGTTAAAGGTAAGTATGCATTTCAAAGAGTCGCTTAATATCGCGCGACATCGACGAGCCACATCCACTGGACGGTATCAGGCAGGTATCCATTGCAATACTCGCGGCGGCCACGGGTTTGAATATTCCAATAATCGGGATAGGGGTCGCGGACAATGACCGAAGTGATCTGAGGGTTTCTGAATTGATCATAGAAATAGCTAACCGCCGTCACCACGACGACATGGCCGGAATCAGCATTGGGGCCATACCCAAGGATGATTGGTTTCCCCTGAGACAAATGCTCGATAATCGTCCCCGCGTCGGGCGAACCACGAAAGACCGAGGAGCGCACCACATAGTTCTGCCCCCGGCGATCGACATTCCAGTTGTTTAAATTCTGCGAAATAACACTGGCACTGCCGCCGATCGCGGGAGGATTACCGTACCAATCCCTCCCAAACGTCCTCCGCGCGACATCCTCTTGGGTGATGTCGATTTGATAATAGTTCAGCACCATTTGTATGCAGGCGGCCCAGCACCAGACCGGAGTTCTTTGGCTCGATACGACACCCTCAAACTCGTGCGACCGAATCCCCGCATATTGAGGTTGCGATGGCTGAATATACTGAGCCTGCGCGGTAACGCTCAGAATCGACAGTAAGAGGAGGAGGACGGATGCGGTCTTCATATGCAGTTTCGAATTTAGTCAATAGTTTGGGTGACACTTACTAGACTCGGCAGCTGCCCGGATCTTAGGTAAAAAAGTAAGATGTTTCCCGATCGGCATAAGTTTAAATTTATCTCCAGTCGCCGGAGAGCTGGAAGGCGGCCCAGTAGTAGGGATGGGATTGTGAGGTGAGGGCATCCGCTTCGTCTTCGAATTCGATGCCGCGGTTGGAGCCGGTGGCGTGAGCGGCGTTCATCTGGGCGAGCTGCGCTTCGCGGAGGGCGTCGAGCTTACTCATGCCCCCCTGCCAGTAGTTTGTGTAGAAGCGCTCCATCAGCTCGCGGGTGGCAAGGTCGTCCACCGTCCAGAGGCTGGCAATCGTGCTGCCGGCACCGGAGATTTGAAAGGCGCGTTGAATGCCGAGTAAGCCCTCGCCACCGGCGACATCGCCGAGGCCGGTCTCGCAGGCGGACAGGGTGACGAGGTCAACCTCCTCCAAACTGAGGAAGGCGATTTCACGGGAGGTTAGGATGCCGTCGTCGGTATCGCCCGACTCGACGGGCAAATTGGCACCCGCAAAGACAAGGCCGGACAATAAGTTGGGGTCGTAGCCGGAGAGTGCTTCGCGGCCTTCATCCGAAAAACGGCTCAGGCCGTTGCGTGAATTTCCTGCTGCAGGCGCGAGGGCCGACTCCACTTCGGGCGGTGCAAAGAAGCCATGTGTCGCGATATGTAAGTGTCCACGTTGCCCCGCCTCTTCGCGGAAAACCGCTTCGCTGGCATCCGTGCCTTGGTAGCGAACGATGGACACCTCCGAAGTCTCAAAGACTTCGCGGTAGAGGCGCTCGATGGATTCGATTTCAACCGCGGTTTCCGCAAGCGAGCCAAAGCGGGTGCCGCCACGGATGGTGCTGGTAAGTAAGCAGCGAGAAGTCTCAGGCACGGAGTCGACTTCAGTCGGCGCAGCGCCCTCCCCCCGGTGATCATAGTCCACATCGCCGATCGTCATCAACCCCGGCTTACCGGAACCACGCGCTTCACTCAGTAGCGCCGGTAGAAGTTGAGGCACCGGAACCAAGGCGAGGCGATGATTCTCGAGGAGGCGCTTGCCATCTACATCCGGCAAGGCGGCAAAGGGAACCGTGCCGAGCACACCATCAGGACAGAGCAGAATCGTTTCGCGATTCGCCAAAGCATCGGCTAGCGGATCCCATATCAAACGACGCAAGACTTCGCCGCTCGCACGGTCGTCATTGCGCGAAAGTAAGTCCGCCCGCCAAGCGGCGATGGCACTACCAGACGACGATGCCGCAATTACACCCATCTCGTATCGGCTCACGGTCTCAGCATCGACGACGTGTGCTAATACCTTTTTTTTGCCTCCACTCTCATAGACAAAATAATCCACAAAGACCGAGCCCTCGGGGAGGATGGCTTGAAACGCATCGAGAGTGATTCGCGTGGTGCCCTCGCGATACACGGCACTCGCCGCATTGAGTTCAAGCTCCAGCGCTTCTTGCTTTTGAGTGAGCGCATCCAAGCGCTCACGCCAGACATCTACTTGAGAAGCATCTTGAGGATAACTCCCCGACCACGCAGCCAACTCCGACGCGTTCTGCTGCAAGGCTTCAAACAAGGGCGCCACCTCCGGATCCTCTGCTGCCAATCGCACAGAACGCTGACGAGCCAGCACGGCACCTTTCCAGCTAAGAATCTCAGCAAAACCTGCATTTGCTTCGAGCCCGTCAGTGCTCAGATAAACATCTAACGATCCTCTCACTCGAGACGCGGCTTGAAGTTGCTCCTGCTCGGATCGAAAAACCGAATCTCTCTCCAAGAGACGAACCACCAGTTGTAAGGCTTCACGTGACAGAAGCAAAGCCTCGTCGAATCTATCCAACTCTCTTAAACAGTGCGCCAAATTACTTAAACGCAGCCCGTAACCTGGGTGCGATTTTCCTAATGCCGACTCCGTGATCATCAAAGCTTCTTGATACAGTATAAGAGCCTCATCATAGCGACTTAAAGAATCCAAGCACGTCGCCAGATTATTCAGACGTTGCCCGTACTCTGGATGTGTCCGACCGAAATTCGACTCCATAATGGATAAGGCATCGCGATGCAGAGGTAGAGCTTCATCATAACGCCCCAGAGACCCCAAACAAGCCGCCATGTTGTTTAATCTAGTTCCATAATCGGAGTGTAGCTTGCCGACTGAAGACTCCGCATTTATCAAGGCTTCACGCAACAGCGGCAACGCTTCCTCGGAACGTCCGATCGAGTCCAAACAAGTGCCTAAGTTACTTAGAACCGCTCCGTAATCCACATGCGACTTTCCGATAGAAGACTCCGTCAGCAATAAAACTTCACGAAACAAAGGTACCGCTTCCGAGTAGCGTCCCAGACAATACAAGCAATAAGCTAAATTGTTTAAGCTCGATCTGTAATTGGAGTCCGCTTTCCCTGAGATCAATTCGGTTTTCGTCAAAGCTTCATGAAATAAAGGTAGCGCTTCTGAATAACGGCCTAGAGCACTCAAGCAGAGCGCCAGATTACCAACATCGACTACATAAACAGGCGAAGTCACTCCAGAAGTCGACTCAGTGAATCGCAAGGCCTCGCGATACAAAGGCAAAGCTACTTCGTACTCGCCCAAAACTTTCAAAGAAAAAACAAGGTCGTCCAAAACCGTTTCGTAGTGTGGATCTAGCTTACCTAGTCGAGCAACGACATGAGCCAACGCTTCACGGTAGAGCGGAATGGCCTCCTCATGGCGCCCCAGCTCAGCCGAACATGTGGCCACAATATATAACCCATTTCCGTAGTACTCGTGCGACTGCCCCCACAGTTTCTCAGCTAATGCTAAATAGCTTTCGGCATAGACCAACGCATCCTCATAATCGCCCATTGCAATCGCCCCGTTATAGGCGGCATACGTAGTCATCGCACCCAAGGCGTTTTGCGTGGGCGTATATTCCACCTCTTCGGCAAATAGCGGGCTAGTGAAAGACACAAACAGAGAGAGAAATGCACATAAGTAACGTATAATGGATCGGCGCATTGTGAATTTTCATCCTTCCGCTACGGCTGCACGGTCATCCAGGGGAGGACTTGGACGGTGAGGTCTTTGACTTCGCTGGCGGGGAGGCCGCGAGTCTTGGAGGCGGATGATTTTTGGCCGTAGAGGGTGGCTTCGAAGAGTGAGCTGATCGGATCGCCGCGTGTATCGGTGGAACGGGTACGAACGATGGATGGTTGCTGGAGGTAGGCGAGATCGAGCGGAGAGGTGGAATCGCCGCGCACGGCGATGGCGACGAGCTGCTCGGGGCCGATGGAACTGCCGGAGACACGGAAGCGGCGGGTGTGGAGGGACTCGCCGGGCTGGATGCGGTTATTGACGCCGCGGGCGAGCAGGGAGGTGATGCCAAAGTCGCTATCGACGAAGAAGAGCGTGGTATCGGCAGGCTTGCTCCCTTGATTGATGACTCGGAAGGAGTAGCGCTCACCCACGAGCAGGGTGCGGCTGCGGGCATCGCTGAAATCGATCAAGCTGCCCTCGCGGTCTTCTTTGCTCGCGTGGCGGAAGACCTCAAGCTGGAGCTGCACGCGGGTGTTGGTGGCCTGTGGCGCGCTGACACTGGAGCCTAAGTTAAGAAGGCATTGCGCGCGGGCGACCTGGAGGAGTGTGGCTTCCAGCTCGGTGACGGCTCCGTCTTGAACGGAGCGGGTGTAGCGACGCTGACCGGGGGCATTGCCCAGTGTCGGCTCGGCGGAGCGGGCGATCTCTTCGTCGGCATAGAGTTCACTCACGGGCTGGAGCACGATCTGCTCGGCAAAGGGCTCGGCCGTGAGCACCCAGTCGGCGTCGGCGAGGGTGTCGACAAACTGTATGAGGTTGCCCCGGTTCTCCGAGAGCGACTGGAGTGAAGCGGCCACGGCGGGGGGCAGATCGGCGGGATCCGCGACCGACTCGGGCTCGGCACTGGCTGAGCTGCGCTGCTGCAGGGCGATACGGAGGCTCTGCTCGCCGTAATCCAAATAGGCGGGCACGAGGCGACTGCCGACCGCGATCGCCTCAGCCGAGGGGGCGGCCTGGCTCCTGTAGGCAGTTGGCTCGACTAGGGCAACAAGTGGCTGCGCATCGATGACTTTGACGAAGCCGACGGATTGATCGCTGCCCTCGGCTCCGGCCGGGGGGAAGACTTCGAGAATACTGCCGGGGTTGAGCCCGCGCAGCTGGCCGGCGGAAATGATCCACTCATCCTTCTTAAACTTCTGGCGGCGCACGAGGATGCGCTCTTGATCCGGCCATTCGCTGAGGCCGAGCACTTGCCGGTTGAGGGCATCGCCTTCGACGACGGGCGTGGGTTTGACCCGCCCCATGGAGCGGTACTGGAGGTAAATTTTATCGGCGAGATCGTTATAGCTGAGCCCTTCGGGCGACTGCTTGAGCGCTTGGATGAGCGTGTAGGTGAAAAGGCCGTAGGTTTTGCCGCCCCGGGGCATGGGCTTTTCCGGGGTCTGTTGCTCGGGTTGCGCGGCGGACATGACGACGAGGCCGCCCATCTGGGTGCTGTTGGCGGGGAGCACCTCGAAGCCGACGTCTTGCGAGCTGGAGGCACCTCGGGTGGTGGAGGCGAGAGGCGTCGCGCCGGCTTCGGCCGTGGCGATGATCTCGCGGAGGCGTGCGCGCTCGTCGGCCGTTTGCGCGAAATCGATGAGTGGGAATTTACGGGAACGCTCGCCGGTCTCGTCGGCACTGCGGCTGGCGGTGCCGGAGTGGCAGAAGTCGGCGACAAACCAAACGAAGGCGCCTTTACTACGCACTGCGGTCAAAAACGCGCCGATCTCGTCGTCGGAGATCGAATTTTCGATCTTTTGCACACCGTAGTTGAAACTGGCGCCCACATCAGCGGGCAGGAATACCTCGTCGAGGCCATCGGGCTCGGGGTCGTTGGGATCTTCGTCGGCAATCTGGCGGCTACCGTGTCCGCCCATGTAGAGAACGATTTGGTCGCCGGGCTCGGCGCGGGATTCGAGCGCTTTGAACTCGCGGAGAATGTTCGCGCGGGTCGGGCGTGCCTCGAGTGTGCCTTGCGCTTCGGTGAGGCTGACCATGTCGGACTCCTGAAAGGCAAATTCGGCAAGCACTTCGCGAAAGAGGGCGGCGTCATTACCGGGGCCATAGAGGTGCTTCTTCTCGTCGAAGTTATCGTATTTCGTCACCCCGACCAAGAGGGCGTGATTGGTGGCCTGCGCCAGTGTGACGGTAGCGAGGAGACTCGCTGCGATGAAGATGTTTTTTCGTATATGCATAATTTTTCCTCTCTATTCTTCGCTTGTAGTGGTCTCGTCCTCGGTGGACTTCAGCTTACCGCCAGAGTTAGGTGCCCCCTCTGGGTAATAGCGACCATCGGCACCAAAACCGCCCCCTGTTGAGGGCTTGCCCCCGCTGATATCGCCGCCGGGGTCTTTACCATAAGGCGCGCCCCCCATCCCCTTGTCTCCGTCTGGATTGGCAATGCGCTCCTGAAGCGGCTGCGCGGGCAGATTGTCCAAGAATTCGGAAACTTCGTTTTGATGAATATAGTAGTAGCGCTCAGTGACCTGCTCGCCATCGGTGATGGATGCGTGGCATACGCCGACGACTTCGCCGGCCTCATTGAGCAAGGGGCCGCCCGAATCGCCGCCCACACAGGAAGCGGTGCTCTCGATGAGTAACATATTGGCGGACTGCCCCATCAGCTCGTTTCGAGCTTCTTCGAGCATCTCGTCCTGGCGCGGTTTAGGTGCTTTGCCAAAGCCGGGCACATTAGCTTCCGTGAGTTGACGTATCTGATCTTCGTAGAGCCGGATACGATCCTGACGATTCACGGCAGAGACAGCGCCGACCTTAATCGCCCAACGAAAGCCGAGGGCACCATTGCCAATCAAGGCCACGTCTTGCCCCGGCATCGCCACCCCGTCGGCGATGCGTAATGCACGACTCGCGAGACGCGCGCGGATGGCGTCATCCTGAATTCGCACGAGCGCGAGATCGCTACTCTCCTCCGAAGCATAGACGATGCCCTCGATACGATCAGGCGAAAGCTCCATCAGCCCCGCATCCTCGATTTCGCCCAGTTCGACTTGGACAACGTAAAAGCCGGCCGCATTCGTCTCCGCGCCATCCACGACGTGATGATTCGTAATAATGTCGCCCCCTTCGATGATAAAGCCCGAGCCATAGCCATTCCCCACGCGAATGAGGACGACCGAAGGGGCAGTGCTTTGATAAACGCTCGCCCAAGAGCCACGCGAACGCTCGTCGAATGTGACTAACTCGTCCGCGTTCTCACCGATCGCAAAAAGCCCTTCGCGGATGCTCTGTAATTGCTCAGGAGTGATCGTCTGTGCGGTCAAGCCACAGTAGAATGCGAGGAATAGAAGTAAGGAGGTTAGTTTTTTCATAAATGAGCGGGTTGGAGAGAATGAATGCGGTAGATCGCCAGTGTTGAAATGAGAGACCCCCCAAAGCCATCGATCTTATCGATAATTTTTCATAAATTATTAACCGCTCAGCCTCGCCCCGAATAAGGTGGCTTAATAACGGGAAATAACGGACTTTACATTTGATCAACTTATAGTGGTCATTAGCATTTTTAACAAATTGTTCACTGATCTTAGTGTACGCGTAATTAACCAGCAGTTCGCCCCCAGTCTGAATGAATCATCCGAGAGCAGAAGCCATCGCGGAGTCACCATCGCCACTGGAAGCGCATTTTAGAGATTGGCACCACTCAATAGTCGCCAAGGCGTATTTCATACTCAGGAATACGGAAGAGGCCAAAGAGATCGCCCAAGAAGCCTACCTACGTCTCGCGAAACAAGATTATGCCACGATCCAGAACCCCCGGGCTTGGCTCCTGACGGTCGCTCGTAACCTATCCTTGAAGCGCTTAGAGAAGCTGCATCGCCAGAGCGGGCAGGACATCCACGAAATGTATGATCTGGATGACGACTCCCCCAGCCCGCAAGAAGTCACCCAGCGCCACGAATTCAGCCAACTCGTGATCAACGCGCTGCAGGATTTGCCACTCGCGCAGCGCGAAGTCATCGAACTCATCTACCTGCAACAGCTCACCCCACAAGAGGCCGCCCGCATCATGGGCAAAAAAACCAACGCCATTTATCAGCTCACACACAGCGCCCTGAGATCTCTAAAAAACATTCTAACCCAAGAGAATACGAATCCCGCCAGCGCTAGAGCGCTCTCTTAAAAAACACACTGATCGCAGATTTTAAATAAAATAAAATAAGATCTCGAAACACCAAGGATCTTTGCCCCTGAACCCACAATCATAACGACAACACATCAATAACATCATGAAAGTAAAAAAACACATCACACTCCTCGCAACTTGCCTGATCTTTGCAGGCGCCAGCTACGGCGAATCCATTCAAGGGGAAACGCCCCCCGTTAAAGGCGAGGTTACCGTTAAGTCTCAATCAGTCGAAGCACTCTCGCTCGCCTCGCAACTGGCGGCATATGGCCAAGAAAACCAAATGCCCGAAGCACTGGTCACTGCGGCATTAATCATCCACAGGACACCGACCCAAGAAGGTGTCGCCAAAGAAAACGCAACCGATGCTGCACCCGACAAGGATCGCAACAGCCTCCCGCTGAACGCAGAAGCTCTAGTCGCTGCCGCAGCTGAGATGCCCGGTGGCGAGAGTCTGGCAGAAGTCGCCAGCGAAGCGATCTCTGAGCGTGCCAAGGGCGATGTCACTGGCCCCAATGCCATCGAGGAACACGTCCTCGCTAATTCATCTGACACCTATCGTATACGATTTCGTGGCAACGAAACCGCAGTCGTTGCGATCGACGGCGACGGCGACACCGACCTGGATCTCTATATCTATGACGAATACGGCAATAGCGTCGTCTCCAGTATCAGCGCCTCCGACAACGAGGCTGTCTCTTTCACTCCGGCACAGGTAGGCTACTACTCGATCGAAGTGAAGAACCGTGGCAGCGTCTCCAACATCTACTCGCTCTGGACCAACTAATCGCAGTTTGTCCACGCGCACGAAACCATCCACCAGTAACTGAAAGGGAGAAATGAATCCTCACACGACATGCACACAGAAAAGCCCTCTAAAGATTAGCATCTGGGCAAAAGCACTTCTCATCTCCCTCACGGCGATGCTAGCAAGCCAAACCGGACTAGTGGCCGGCCATAACAACTCCGTCGACGGCGACGGCTGCTGGGATGCCCGAACCAATAGCGGGGGAAACTGTATGGTCGTCCAAGAGACCTACTGGAGAGGGAGTAAGTTTGTCGTCAAATATCGCAATGCCTGCAGCTATCGCATTTATGCCAGATTTTGCAATGAGCGACGTAGCGGCAGTGAAGACTGCGGCGCTTCCGGCATCAGCCCTGGCAGAACGAAAACTTGGTATACTTACGAAGCCAACGGTCGCTATAATTACATATCGGTCGGCTCGGACATCGGCAGTAAAGACTGGGTCTGCGCTGGCAAAGTTCGCGGCTGGGGCGATTAAGCACCTGCCAACCAAGCTAGAACTCACAACATTATCAAGCAGACCACTGAAACCCAGTGGTCTGCTTTTTTAATATCACCTCACAAACAATCCGGCCATCCACATCGCCAGACCATCGATCTACAATGAGACGAAGCACCACTCTACTCGGCACCCTGATTCTATCCATCGCAGGTAGCCTCCTCGCCGCCTACCTGACCTACAGCCACTTATTCGCAAGTGGGCAATGCAGCGCAGGAGGCAACTGCGAAAAAGTGCTGCGTGGCGATTACTCGACACTTGCCGGCATCCCGATCTCCGCATTCGGATTGGGCTTATGCCTCGCGGTGAGCTACTGCGCGTGGCGAAGCCTCTCTTCGGCGGAAGAGTCCGGACGCTTCGATCTCCTACTCGCACTGTCGGCTGCTGGCGTCCTCCCCATCCCCTACCTGATCTACCTACAGGCCTACGTCCTCCAATCATGGTGCGTGTATTGCCTATCACTGTCCGCGATTCTGCTCGCAGCTCTCATCCTTCTACTCCGGGATCAGGGCACCCGCGGCAAGCAAACCTTACCCACAGTGGAATGCCTCGCCGCCCTCACCCTGATCCTCATTCCACCACTCACAGCCAAGGCGACACAGGCAGGCATCGCACAGATCAAAGCCTCCGGTCACGGCAATCCGGTAGTCGCGACGATCGGCGAACGAAACATTCACCTGGATGAGCTCAAGCGCGCGATCCAACTCGAACTCTACACGAAAGAAGATGAACTGAGGGATGCATGGCTCGAACAAGAGATTCTAAAAACAGCCGCCCAAGAGCGAGACCTGACGCTCGACGAATATGTCATCCAAGAAGTGTATGGCTCCGTCGAAGTGACGGAGAGTGAGATCCGAGCCTTCTACGAGCAAGTGCGCCACGACATCCCCGACAGTCAAACCTTCGACGACGTCCGGCAGGGGATTCGCAACAAAATAGGAACAATGAAAGGCAACCAAGCGCTCGCCGAACATGTCGACCAGTTGAAAGCGCGCTTCGGCTATATTTTCACACTGCCGCCATTCGAGCGCTTCATGGTGGATCCCGACACAAGGGGAGCGCCCACCTACGGCTCGGAAGACGCCCCCGTCACTCTGGTCGTTTTCTCGGACTTTAACTGCTTTCACTGCGCCAGAGCCCACCAGGAGTTGTTCGAATTAGTCGAGAAGCACGAAGGCAAGATCCGCCTAGTCTATAAGCACTACCCTGTCTATTCAGATGACATGGCTGAGCAGTCTGCCCGGATTGCCGCCTGCGCGCACCTTCAGGGAAAATTCTGGAATGTCGCCGACATACTTTTTGAAAGTGAGATCGGAGAGTTTAACGACAGCACTCTGGAATCACTGGCGGCACGCGCTGGGCTAGATCCGGCTCTGTTGAAACAGCAAATGAACGACTCGATGACCGCAGATATCGTAACCGCCGACATAGAGGAGGGACGTGCACTGGGCATCTATGCGACGCCCAGCTTATTTATAAACGGGCGATATATCGGCTACGCGCCCCCCGAAGAGCTCGAGCCGATGATTCTGACCGAACTTGAGTTTGCCGAATAAGGCTGGCGCCGAGCACCTCGCCACGGCGAGGCACACCAAATAATCGGCCAAAATCGTCACAGTCCGGGAATCAGGCAAAAAATTTCATGAATAATCATAAGAATCCCACGACCCCGTGGTCTCTTAATTAATTCAAAAAACATAAACCAGTTGATGAGCACGCACAATATACCCGAAGACCTTAAAGATCTGGACTCTCAGTTAAAGGATGCAGGGCCCGTCGCATTACAAGATGCGACTTTCAAATTCAGCGAAGACGAGACAGCCGCCTTCCTCTTCCGCATGCGAGGCCTTGAGAATGAGACAATGGACGCAAGCCCGGGCAATACGCGCAAATGGACGAGCCAGATCATCTCATTCAGCGTCGGAGCCCTCGCCGCCTGCATGGCGATCGGCGCCTTCCTCCAACTACAGCCCAATAGCCCCGAAGAGCGCTACCGCGGCGGTAGCGAGCCCTCTCTCAACCATGAACAAATCCCCCATCTGATCGAAGGCGCGTTTATCGCTCTGCCCCCAGAGACTTTCCAAGAAGTCGCCAGTGCCTTACGGCTCTACCAAGCAAACAGCCCGGAAAATCCGGTCGCGACTCAACAACATCAACGCCTACTCGACGCACTCAACGACTACCTGAGCCAATACGCCGCCAGCCAAACCGGCGAGCCAGCCTGGGGTGCCGCCGAAGCCCTCGTCGAGATCCAACGCGCTACGGACGCGCTCCAAGAAGCCATCCACTCCAATCACTAGCCCTCACACGCCACTCTAGTTTTTTCACCTAAAGGATAAGAACTCCGATCCATACGAGTCTATGCTACTGAACCTACAAATTCCACCACAATACACACTAAATACGAAATACCACACATTATGAAAATGAAAACACACCTCGCACTACTTGCCTGCCTCACATTCGCAGGAGCCACCTACGCAGAAGAAGCCGGAGAAACTTTGATGGCTGCCACTGTCAATGTAACGGAGCCGACCGTCACAGCTCAAGCTGATGCCGTATCGGCACTCAACCTCGCCTCGCAACTGGCTGAATATGGCGAAGCGAATCAAATGCCCGAGGCACTCGTCGCCGCTGCATTGATCGTGCACAACAATCCCACACGCGAAGACGCGGTTCAAAAAACAAACACCAGCAGCCCGATCACAGAAGAAAAGGAGAGCTCAAACACTCCTCTGGATGCCGAAGCACTCCTCATGGCTGCCGCTGAATTACCGGGTGGCGAAAGCATGGCCGAACTTGCCAGTGAAAAGATATCCGAGCGCGCCAAAGGCGATGTAAACGGTGCCGGTAGCTGGGTCACTCAAGTGCTAGCGAACGACTATGATCTCTATGAATTCACCTTCCGCGGGAGAGAACTGGCACGCATCATCATCAACGGCGACGATGACACAGACCTAGACCTCTATGTCTATGATGAATATGGCACCCTCGTCGCATCGAGCACATCCTACGGCGATAGAGAGGCCGTGAGCTTCACTCCGGCTTACACCAGCACTTATACAGTCAAGGTGAAGAACCTCGGAAGCGTTTACAACGAATACGTAGGCTGGACAAACTAATCTAAAAGAAAGAGCTGCCCCGCAGGTAAAAGCGCGGGGCAGCATCTTCCCACCTCCAACATAAACGCACAAATTATCATGAAAAAATTTAACTTAATATTCATCACCTTGGCCACGCTGATTACCTTCAGTTCGATGGCACAAGCCGCCCGTGACTGGACATATATTGGCCAACACGCAGGCGTCCGAGTCTATTGGGATACCTATGAAGAAATCCGCGACCAGTGGTGCACGGTGCTCAAGATTGAAAACACCAATTCATATCCTGTCGAAGTTCGCTGGAATGCCAGCTTCACAGCTGCCGATGGAAGGGATCACACTGAAAGTGGCCAAATGACGACCATTAAGGCACACAGCAGTCAGTCCGGGAACTGGCATGGAATGTTCTACTATGTCCGCGACCGAAATGGCGACTCCGACCGCCCTCCACGCGCAGGCGGGTATAGGAACTTCTCCGTTCGACGCAACTAAGCCAGTTCGCCACTAGAATAACACTTCACATAAAGCCCCGAGCACAGATCTAATGAGATGTCTCGGGGCTTTTTCGTAGGGGCTTAACCTTCCCTCTCGTATCCAAGGGCAAGGCATCAACATGTATCCACTCTTTGGGTACTTTGTAGGGCGCCAGCCACTGGCGAAGCTGCTGCTTCAGATCCCCCACCTCGCTGCCGGTATAATACGCCACCACACGTTGCCCCCACTCGGAGTCGGGCTGTCCGAGCACCAGCGCTTCGTCAACCCCTTCAACTCGCAACAGAGCGGCTTCGACCTCGCACGGGTCGATCTTTTCGCCGCCACTGTTGATGAGGCGATCGATGCGGCCGAGCACGTGTAAGCGGCCGTCGCGATCGATGCGGGCTTCGTCGTCGGTCAGATGGCCGCTCTCGCGTTCGATGGGCACTTGGCCATGATAGCCTTGAAATAAAGCGGGACTCTGGATGCGGAGCCGTCCGGCGGGTTCGACGCTGAACTCCGCGCCGCCGAGCGGCACGGCTCCTGCCTGCGGGTCTTTGAGGAAATCCTGCGCAGGCACAGCAGCGACCATCGCAGCGGTTTCGGTCATGCCGTAAACGGGAACGACGGGGAGCTTCAATTCTCGGGCACGGATCGCCACGGACTCGGGCAGCGCAGCTCCGCCGACAAAGATCGCCCGGGCAGTAGTTAATTGTTGAGTACGATCCTCGGAGGTCAGCGCGCGCTGGAGCTGCGTCGGCACGTAGGAAAGACAGCAGCCAGCGACCTCGTCTTCGTTAAAGCGGATGCAACCACCTGTGATAAAAGAGCGGAGCAGTTGCATGAGCCCGCTGACATGGTAGAGCGGCAAGACGCAGCAGCTATCGATCGCGCCTTTGCCAAGGAAGGCTTGCACCCCACGGCAGGCAGCGGTGAGCGACGCCCAAGTGTGGACGGCGAGTTTCACCCCGCCAGTGGTGCCGCCAGTCGGAATGAGAATGGAGCCGGGTTGGAGTCCCGCCTTTAGGCGGTTCTGCCGAGGAAACAAGCCGCCTAAAGGCGGGACTCCAACGGAGCCAAAAAAAATCCCGGGCGATACGAGAGTGCTTAATTCCGACCATTCCCGCTCCCCCCAATTGGGATTGGCGAGGATGGCGGGCACGCCCCAGGAGACGGCCGTAAAAAACGCCGCAGCAAATTCGATCGGATCTGCCTCTGCAATCAGCGCACCCTGCGCCCGTGCTTCAGGCGAGAGTGCTTCGAGTTGCGCGCGGCAGCTCTGCACACGTTCTCCGAAATCGGTGCCAGAAATACCTTCGATCCAGTCGCGCTGGAGTGCTTCCGAGCTAAATAGTGGCATTCTCTGCACCTCCAATGCTTGAACTGGAGGGCAAGGTTCCACCCTTGCCGCCGAGCCGGCCCCCTTGAGACTCTCGCGGCAATGACGGAGCATTGCCCTCCAACATTACGATTCTAGCGAATTCCATATCTGCTCGGGATCATACCCTGCGCGCTCCGCGGCGCAAATCGTCGGCGCAGCTTCAATGTGGTTAAGCGTATCGTCAAAGGCATCGACCGTATCGTAACCGATGGGACGCTGCAGCTCAGGCAGGGAATCGGCCAATGCCAAAGCATTCTCTAGGCCGATGCCTGTTTCGAAGACGGAGGAGAGGACGACTTGTTCAGCGACTGGCTGCAGCATGCCTCGGAGTTTAGCGATGTCGCCCAAGAGCGGCGCCTTAATCACGAGCGGCCCCGCCCATGCGCCGAGTTCTAAAAAGCGCTCGCCCCCGGCGGCGTTGAGCGATTCGTCGAGTGCGATGGGCACGCCGTAGCTCTGCATATAGTCAGCCATGATAGCTTCTTCGCCACAGAGCAGCGGCTGCTCCAGATAGTCGATCTGCTCGGGAAACTCAGCGAGCAACTCCAGCCAGCCCTCCAAGTCGTCTTGATTCAATGAGGCGTTGGCATCGAAGCGAAGCGTAACCCCGGCGGGCAGTGTTTCGAGCAAGCCGCGACCAGTGACGAGTTCTTTGGCCAGCGGCTCGACGCCGATTTTCCATTTAAGGTTCCGATAGCCAAGGTCGATCTTATCCAAGGCCAATCGCTGGGCGGCGGATCCGGCAGGTAGCAACGCACCGATATGGTAATCATTTTGTGGGAGGGACGACCTCTGTGTCGTCCGCTTCGTATCGGCATTCCCCGAACGACATCGCATGTCCGCCGTAGCCTCGGCGAAGGAGAAAGGTCGTCCCTCCAATAGTTGCATAAGCGCCGCACTCAGCGCGAAGGCACAGCAGGGCAAGTCGCTAGGCACTTCCAGCCCGGGGTCGCGCACGAGCCGGCTCAAAAAGGCATCCGCCGCCTCGATGGGTTCGCTGCCGAACTCGGGGATTGGCGCGACTTCGCCGTAGCCGATGCCCGCCTCGGTATCGACCCGGAGGAGGAAGCCCTCGCGAAGCGCCCACTCGCCATGCGCGGTGCGCAGAGGCTTGCGAAAGCGGCGCCCGTAGCGCTTTACTGTGATTTGGCGGCTCATTTACCCCTCAACAGTCATTTCCTACTTGAGAAAAGACAATCTTTTGGTGGAGTCAGCCCATGAAAGCACCTCGAATCGAAGACTTTTATCAAACTGCCGATCAGTTTTTCCAGAGTAACCTCCCCGTAGGCCTGACCTACGACGATGTTTCTCTTGCGACGCTCTACTCCGACGTGCTCCCGCGCCAGACGAATTTGGCGACCCGCCTCTCCAAATCACTAGAGCTGCAGATTCCGATTATTTCATCGGACATGGACACGGTGACCGAGTCGAAGATGGCCATTCAGATGGCGCTAAACGGCGGTCTTGGCCTCATCCACTACAACATGAGCGATGAGAAACAGGTGCGCGAAGTGGCTCGGGTAAAAAACCATATTCACGGCTTCATCCAAGAGCCAATCAAAGTCGCACCGGATCAAAAGATCGGCGAAGTGATGGATCGTATCGCCGACCGCGGCTACGGATTCAGCACCTTCCCCGTCGTCGATGCGAGCAACAAGCTGCTCGGCCTTCTGCCTGGTCGCGTGGTCAAAGCCCGCTACGCCGAGCGCCTCGTCTCCGAAGCGATGACGCCCCGCGATCAAGTTTACACCCTCTCGGAAAAGGAAATCACCAAAGATCCGATTAAAGTCGCCGATAAATTTTTCACCGATCATCTCGGCATTCATAAGTTGCTCGTTGTGGACGACGAAGACCGCCTCTGCGGACTCTTCACCCTGTCCGACATCGAGCGTATCGATGCCGAGTCGCAGCAATCCGTCAAACCCGCCCGCGACAGCCACTTCCGCCTCATGTGTGGCGCAGCCATTTCCGCACACCGCACACCCGACGGCGAGCTCGACCGCGACCGTATCCTCGGCCACGTGGGCAAACTCGTCGACGAAGGCGTGGACGCGATCGCGGTCTCCACCGCGCACGGCTTCTCCAAAGGCGTGGGCGACGCCGTCCGCATGCTCCGCAAGGAGTTCGCCGACCTCACCCTGATCGCAGGTAACGTAACTAGCGCCGAGGGCGTCGAGTTCCTCGCCGACGCAGGGGCCAACACGATCAAAATCGGCCAAGGCCCCGGCTCCATCTGCACCACCCGCGTCGTCGCTGGCGTCGGTATTCCGCAGATGACGGCTCTCTACTGCGCCTCCATCGCCGCCAAGAAGAAGGGCGTCGCGATCCTCGCCGACGGTGGTATCACCAAGTCCGGCGACATGGTCAAGGCCCTCACCCTCGCCGACGGCGTGATGTGCGGTAGCCTGCTCGCCGGTTGTAACGAAGCCCCCGGCCAGTTGATGGAAATCAACGGCAAGCTCTACAAACAATACCGTGGCATGGGCAGCAGCGCCGCGATGAAAGACGGCTCGGCCGCACGCTACGGCCACGACCGCAAGGACGTCGCCACGAAGGCCGCCGCCGAAGGCATCGAAGCCCTCAAAGAATCCGTGGGGCCGCTCTCCGGCGTGCTCCGCGAACTCGTCGGCGGCATCCAGTCCGGCATGGGCTACCTCGGTGCCCCCAACCTTGAAGCACTACGCACCAACGCCCGCTACATCCGCGTCAGCCCCGCTGGTCAAAAGGAGTCCGCCCCGCACGACGTCATCACTGTTAAAACGAGCGACGCCTCCGGCGAATCGGGGAAATAGAGCAACAGCCACACCGCCCAAAACTAGGCTCTACATGCATCCACGAAACTTGACAATCGGACTAGGCGGACTTAGTTTAACGGACTAATGAGAACACTCAACATACACGAAACCAAGACACACCTCTCCAGCCTTCTCAAAGAAATTGAAAAGACGGGCGAGCGGGTTGTCATCTGCCGCAATGGTAAACCCGTGGCGGATCTTTCCATGCATCAGCCAGTGAATCGACTCAAAGTGCACCCCGAGTTGAGCAACATACAGATCAACTACGACCCTACCGAGCCTCTGAGTGAGGACGAATGGCCAGAGCGCGCACGATGATTCTGGATACCTGCGCACTTATCTGGCTCGCCTCGGGCGACGCGCGCTTAAGCGAACAGGCGCGTGAGCAAATCGCTCATGGCCTAGTCGTTGGGGTCAGTGCCATTACTGCATTCGAAATCGGCGTGAAATACGCCAAAGGCAAGCTATTGCTGCCTAGCCCACCCACCACTTGGTTTGAAAACGCTCTAAGATTGCACGGGCTTTCCGTATGCCAGATCGATCACCACATCGCTCTGCGCGCCAGCGAACTGCCCCCCATCCACGCGGATCCTTGTGACCGCATCATCGTTGCCACCTCACAATTACTAGACCGTCCAATCGTGACCGCTGATTCTAAGATCGCCCAATACGAAGTCGGTATTATCTCTTAAGTCGCCCAATTTTCAGCTTTTCACTATAATAGACATAGACATTGATCCGGTTCGCTGCACGCCCGGTCTTGTCGTCACTACGTTCCTCGGAACAGACTTTCATAAACATGCTCACCCAATTTACCTCTCAACTCATCGCCGACACCGGCATCTCAACCGGGGACGAAGGCAAGGGCCGGGTCATCCTCGAAATCGTCAACGAACTCCGTGAGACCACGGGGCGCGAAGACGCGGTCGCCGCTGTGATGAAAGTCAATGGCGGCTCCAACTCAGGGCACACCGTGGCCGGGCTCAAGCTCAACCTCCTCCCCGGCGGTGTAGCCGACCCCAAAGTCCCCTACCTGCCCATTGGTGCCGGCGTGGTCGCCGACCCGCGCAAATTCCTCTGGGAGTCGGCCTACGCCGAGCTGCACGGACACGTCGCGATCAAGCGCCTGGCCATCGACGAGCGTTGCCTCGTCTCCGACCTCAGCCACCGCCTACTCGACCTCGCTTGGGAAGACTACCGCGTGCACGTACAAAAGGGCGATCCCCGTGGCTCGACTGGTCGCGGGATCACCCCCGCCTACCTCGACGAGGTCGGGCAATTCCAGATTTACTACGCCGACTTCCTCGGCAGCCAAGAAGCCTTTGCCACCAAGATGCGTGGCCGTATTGACCGCGCTATGCGCGTGATCGAGCACGTCTGCCAAGTCGCGCCCGAGCGCTGGCCGAGCTTCTTCGAAACCCTCAGCGGTGCCGAAAGCCGTGCCAATGCCGAGATCATCGAAGCTGGCAAAGTCCCCGCTGAAGACTTCGACTTCAGCCAATTCGCGAGCAAAGAACCCTTCACCCTCGATGCGGACAAGCTAATCGCCGCCTACTGGGCAGCCGGACAAATCCTCGCCGCCCAAGTCATCGACGTGCGCGAGCTGGTGCTCCGCGAACAAGACAAGGGCAACTACATCATCGGCGAATTTGGCCAGGCCTACTGGCTCGACAAGCGCCACGGCTTCCCGCCCAACGTGACCGCTTCGCACACATTCACGCCCGAGTTTTTCCAATCGGCCGGCATCCCCGCGCAACCGATCCACAACGTCGGCTGCTGCAAGGCCTACGATACCAAGGTCGGCACCCACGTCTTCATTTCCGAGATCGAACTCGACCACCCGCTCAGCCTCCTGCTGCGCAAGATCGAGTTTGGCGCCACCACCGGTCGCCAACGCATGGTCGGCTGGTACGACGCCGTCGAGAAAGGCGATGCCCTCCGCTACGGCGGCTACCAAGACCTCGTCCTCAACAAGCTCGACGCCCTCTCCCACGCCGGCGACTGGCAAGGCGATCTCCAGATCTGCACTGCTTACGAAGACGAGGACGGCAACATTCTCCACCACGTCCCCCGCAACGGCAAAGTCCACAAGACCCTCAAGCCCGTTTACAAAACAGTGCCCGGCTGGAGCGAAGATATCTCCGGCATCCGCAGTTTCACCGATCTTCCCGAAGCCGCCAAAGTCTATGTAGCCTGGCTCCTCAAAGCCCTCATCGACGTGGCCAACCACGGGGATCAAAACAAGAACAAGATCCCCAACCTCCGCTACATCGGCGTGGGTCCTGAGCCCAGCCAGATCATTAAGGATGTGCCGGCTGTTGAGGAATTGCTCAAGCTGACGAAGTAATCGTAGTGGCGAGCTTCCAGCTTGCCATCAGGCCAACCCGACAAGCTGGAAGCTTGTCACTACATTCTTAGACATATGAACGCAAAAATCATCGCAGCCTGTGAGGCCTTTTCCATGGGCGACTCCGCCCCGGCTCTCCCCTTCATCGCCGACGGCATCGAGTGGCACATCGTGGGTGACCGCACGATCGACGGCAATGCCGCCGTCAAGGAGATGTGCGCCGACGCCGCCGCTCAGGGTAAACCCAACTTTCAAAACGGCCGCGTGATCAAGGCCAAGAACCACATCATCGTGGAAGGCTCTGATCTCGATACCGACATGCACTACTGCGACATCTACGCCATCGAGAAAGAGCAGATCGTAGAGATCACCTCCTACTGCCTGACCGGGGCGTAACGCCTCGGCTCCTAGAATGCACTACTCTAAGAGAGAGCTCGGTGAGTTTGTTATAGGTAGGGCTGTTCTCGGCTCCTATGGGCTCAACTGGCTCTCCCTCTATTCTGACTGGCTTAGCTTGGCGGCCTTCTTGGCCTCACGCTCTAAGATGAAGCCAGCCACGCGGGCGATGGATTCGTTCTCATCGTTCGTCCAGCTTTGGATCAACGCCAATTGCTCCGGCGTGAAATCCAATCGCGTCCCCCAGTTCAGGTGGTGAATCGAGTTGTAGCGCGCGGTCGAATTTTCGCTGTTCTGGATCATCTCTAAGCACAGCTCCAGAGCGTCGGGTTGCTGAAGGCGCAACAGAATGGTGCGGGCATTGGTGGCCACCAACTCGTCGGGGTCATGGATGAATTTCCGGATCTCCGGGGCGATACTGGGATCGCGCTCGTTCAAACTGTAGAGCGTATTCATGACATCGACACGATTCTCCGCATCCGGAGAGTGCAGCCGAGCCAACAACGTATCCGCTACCGTCGTATCTCCCAGAAAGTGTAACTGCCGCAGATACCAGAGCGTTTGGCTTTCGCGTTCGGCTTCCAGTAATTTCTGCTCGTAGTAGGGGCGCGCTTCGGGGAGTCGCAGCTGCATGATTTCTTGCAGCATCATGTTTTGAACAAAGAGGTCTTCCTCTTTCAGAAAAGGCAGAAGGAAGGCGCGCTTCGCGTCGTCGTCCGTCAGCTGGCGATAGGTCTCTATCCGCTCGATTGAGGTTTCGAAGGCGGGCACTTCTTCTGGCTCGATTCGCATGACACCGTGAATCAAGTATCGATCCGCCAGACGTTGACGGTCGCTTTCGGACATGCGTTCCGACTCAGCTGTCTTCAGAAAGAACACACAGACCCGATCCGTCGGCACATTCCGACCCGCGCTCGTGTGCGCCAAAAAATCAACGCAAGGAATGGTGCTTTCGCTCGCCACGCCTTTATAGACGGCTTCCACCGACACAAGGTAGTTTGAGACGATAGAATCGTCGTCATATTTCGGATCACTCTCAACGCGTTCCGCCTTGCCCAGAATGACAACATCGGACTGATCGTAGCCATGAGGTAAACCTCCGGGGCCATTATATGTCCCCCAGCAGAAACCAGGTGCCCCAAGAATCGCTAGGATGAAAAGTGAAAGTCTTCGCATAAATGCTTATTCGGTTTGAAATTATTCTGAAAGCTAAGCCCTCACTCGCCCTGAAAACTGAGCACGATGCGGCGCTGATGGCTGCGGGCACGGTGCTCCCAGAGGAAGATGCCTTGCCAGGTGCCAAGGCAGAGGCGGCTGTTGGTAAACGGGATCACCTCGGCGGTGCGGGTAAGCGCCATCTTGATGTGGCTTGGCATATCGTCGGGGCCTTCGTAGGTGTGGGTAAAGTCGGGATCGTCTTCCGGCACCAGACGGTCGATGAAACGCTCGAGGTCGCGGCGCGCGGAGGGGTCGGCGTTTTCCATAATGACGAGGCTGCAGCTCGTGTGGCAGCAAAACACGGTCACGGTGCCCTCGTTGAGGCCGGACTCGAGGAGCGCCTCTTCAATCAGGTAGGTAAACTCAGCCGTCGCTTTACCTGGCGCTGCCACGGTGATTTCTTTGGTAAAGACGGACATTGGGGAATATGAAAGTGAGAAGGGGGAAACGGGGGAAGGTTAAAAACAGGCTCGTCGTGGCAAATAACGTAGCATCGCTCGACAGGGTAGCGAACTCGCGCCAGCGAGGTCGACGGTCGGAGAGGAAAAACCGATCTCTACACTAGAAATATGTGGGCATCTCCGCTAGTGTTTTCCTTATGCGCAAAGAAAAAGACTCCATGGGCACGATGGACGTGCCCGACGACGCTCTCTACGGCGCCTCCACCCAGCGGGCGGTGCTTAATTTCCCGATAAGCGGGCACCGGATGCCGCGCGGTTTCATACGTAGTTGCGGCTTGCTCAAGCTGGCCGCCGCAAGTGCCAACTTAGAACTCGACCGGCTGGACAAGGAAAAAGCCGAGGCCATCCAAAAGGCCGCTCGCGAGATAGCCGAGGGCAAACACGCCGAGCAGTTCCCGGTCGACGTCTTTCAGACTGGCTCAGGAACCTCGACTAATATGAATGTGAACGAGGTGATCGCCAACCGCTGTAGCCAACTCGCCGGCCAGCCGATCGGCTCAAAGATCCCGGTGCACCCGAACGACGACTGTAATCTCGGACAATCCTCCAACGACACCATGCCGACGGCGCTCCACCTGAGCGTGGCGCTGGCGCTGCGCGACGACTTGCAGCCCGCACTCAAGCAGCTACACAAGGCGCTGAAAAAACAGGCCTCCGACTTAAAGGACACGGTCAAGATCGGACGCACCCATTTGATGGATGCCACCCCGATCACACTCGGACAGGAGTTTTCCGGCTATGCCCGGCAGATCGAAAAGGGACTGAAACGAGTCGACCAGGCCATCGCCGCCCTGCGGGAGCTCGCCATCGGTGGCACCGCAGTGGGCACGGGCATCAACGGGCACCCGAAGTTCGCGAAGCAGGTGGTCGAGCATTTGAAAAAGGAAACAGGGCTCGACCTAGTCGAAGCGAAGAACCACTTCGAGGCGCAGGCCGGGCGCGACGACTGTGTGGAAGTCGCCGGCCAACTGCTCGCCATCTCTGCCAGCCTGACCAAGATCGCCAACGACATCCGCTGGCTCGGCTCGGGCCCACGCTGCGGCCTCGGCGAGCTGCAATTGCCCGCGACTCAACCAGGCTCCTCGATTATGCCGGGCAAAGTGAATCCGGTGATGAGCGAGATGCTGGCGCAGGCCTGCCTCTACGCCAGCGGCCAGTGCCAGACTGTGGCCGCCTGCGGACGCGACGGGCAGTTTGAACTCAACGTCACCATACCGCTCATCGCCTTCTCGCTGCACGAGGCGATCCGGGTCATGGCACAGGGCTCTAAGACCTTCGCAAAACGTTGTGTCGAAGGGCTCCAAGTCAACGAAGCGAGGATCGGTCAATACGTACAAGAATCGCTCATGCTCGTCACTGCGCTTAACCCACATATCGGCTACGACAACGCCGCCAAGGTGGCCAAAAAAGCCTTCGCCGAAGGGCGCACCCTACGCGAGATCGTGCTTGAAGAGAAAATCATGTCGGCCAAAGAAGTGGACAAAGCACTCGACCCGAAGAAAATGCTGTAAAAAGTAGTCGCTCAAATCGATCCCACTTCCCGTATCCATTATTAAAATGCCTGCCCTCCTCCGAGAGCTTTTCCTCATCTGCTTGCTCACCGGCATCGGAGTGGCCTACTCGCTGGTCAACGGCTTGGCACCCCTGCCTTGGGCTGAGCCGGAGCTGGCGGCGGGTGAAATTCGACTGCTCGATGCTCAGGCGCTCGATGTCATCTGGCTGGACGCTCGCCCAATCGATGACTTTGAAATCGACCACATTCCCGGCGCGATTTTCTTCGACGAGGGCGACTGGGACACGGGGCTCATGGATTTGATGAATGCTTGGCTGATGCAGCCGCGCCCGATCATCGTCTATTGCGGGAGCGAGAGCTGCGGCACAAGCAAGCGAATTGCCGAAGGCCTACGAGAGGCGTTACCTGATGCCGAGATCTATAGCCTGAAGGGAGGTTGGGACGCATGGACAAAGTAAACGGCAAAGCCTACCTTGTGCTCATCGCCCGGCTGGTACTTTCGGCGGCTTTCCTCTTGGCGGCGCTGCCGAAGATTCAAGATCCGGTCGCCTTCGCAGTTTCAGTCGAGGGCTTCCGCGTGATCGATGGACAACTGGCCGTTTGGGTCGCGCTTGTCCTGCCTTGGCTGGAGTTGGTCATCGGCTTCGGGCTACTGATACCGCAAACACGGCGAAGTAGCGGGCTACTCATCAGCCTATTGCTCGTCGCCTTCATCGGGCTACACGCCAGTGCGTGGATCCGAGGGCTTGATATCAGCTGTGGCTGTTTCGGGCAAAGCGAGAGCGAAGCCTCAGCCAATTACCTTTGGCTCATTCTGCGTAATTTGGCACTACTCGCAGCTTCGGTCATCGTACTGATCCGCGATTGGCGGAACTCTCGCCCACTTGTGAAACCGTAGTCGGACGGGTTCTACCCTCCGACCCGAGCTTTCAACACCCCAAAACGCCACACGTAAGACAGCTTGATTCATACGGGGAATCGGCTATCAGTTAACATCATGCTCAAATACATGCTGACGATTTTGTCTTTCACAGCTCTGTTCACCACAGCGCTGAACGCCTCCACATTGGTCTGGGATACGACTGAAATGCATATTGAAATGGAGCCGGATCAAGAGGAGGCACGCGCCACCTTCACCGTGACCAATGAAGGTGAGAAGACGATCCGTATCGCACGAATTAAGGCGAGTTGCGGCTGCACGGGCTCCATTGTAGATAAGAAAATCATCGAGCCGGGCGAATCGAGCGAGATCATCGGCACATTCCATAAGGGCAAACGCCAGGGCTTGAATCGCAACAAGCTTCAAGTCTATCTCGACAGCCAGCCGGAACCCGTGGCCACGCTCTCGATGAATGTAAAAATCCCCACTCTGATCGAAGCGATGCCGCAGATCGTTTACTGGAGCAAAGATAGCTCCAGATCGGCACGGCGCGTCCGCCTCACACTGGATGAGCGCTACATCGACGAGATCCTACGTATCGACTACGACCGCACAAAGCTGAAGTTAACCGAAGAACCCGGCGACCCAAAGACCGAAGTCGATCGAGTGCTCGTGATCGAACCCAAGGATTACGACACACTCTACCGTGGCACGATCACCGTGTATGGAAGCGGCGCCAATGGCCGAAAAATGGACACACGCATCCACGCCTTCGTGCAGCCGTAGCGGACGAGCTGGCTCAAAGCCCCTGCGCCTCCAAAGCTGCGAGCCGCTCGGCCTCGCCTGACCAGTCCTGCGGTAGGCGCTGAATCGCTTCGAGATCGTACCCAGCGTCTTCCAGTTTCTGCAACATGGCTTGATAATTTTCGTCGTAAATCTGTGGCTCACGCTGCATGATCCACGCGTATTTACGGTTCGGGTGCACCACGATGGTGCGCGAATAGTCCTCGGCCACATGGAGAATGACGTAGTCCGAGCTAAACGGCCAGATGAACTGCATGCGCCACTCCGCGTTGCTCTCTGAGTCATCGATCCAGCCGACGGGCGTGTAGGTTTTCAGTTCTCCGTCGAAACTGCCGTCGCGGAACTGATAGGTGGTCTGAATCTTCTCGTTCTCGTCGAGACGGTAATGCTCGATCGCATTATGCGCCTGCTTATCGACGAGGATCGGCGTATAGCCGACCACATACCAGCGCCCCATGAACCGATCCATATCGACGTGCTTCGGAGTGGGCACCGGTGGATGCGAGGCACAGCCATTGAAAAATTGCATGCTCCCGAGTATGAGCACGAATGAGAAGGTTTTGAAGGTTAATTTTCGCATAGTTATTTATTGTTCAGGATCAGGCACATCGGCGCGGTAGATGAAATAACCGGCCACCACGAAGCAGAGGCCAACTATAATGCCGAAGAGCAGGACGATGCCCCATTGCATCGAGGAAGATACGGTGGCCAAAGATAAATCGAGCCCCATCACTTCGAGCCCAACGCCGATGGCGACGAAGGCCAGTGCGCGGGCAACTTTGAGCCCTGATTTCCAGACCGCAAAGTAGAGCGACTCTTTGCGCTTCCCAGTGACGGCCTCGTCGGCATCGATCAAATCGGTGATCATCGAATCCACGAGGAAGACCGCGCCACAGAGCACCCCGCCGATGGTCGATACCACAAGCGGAGGCCAGACCAAGCCAGCGGGTAAAATCGGATAGGCAATGATCCCCATCACACCCAAGCCGCCCACCGCGATGTAGGCCGGCACACGCTTGCCGTAGCGTTTGGAGAGCGCGATCCACAGCGGAATCGAAAGTACGATGCTCAGTGTAAAGACAGGGAAGATTGCCTGCGTGACCTGCGCCTCAGACAACTCCAGTACGAAGCGATAGTACATCAGCGCCAGCGCTGCGTTGATCGTGCGTCCCACCGCAGCGATCACACCCGCCAGTAAGAGGCGGACAAATGCGCGATCCTCAAAGAGTGCTTTAACTTCCGACCAACTAGGCAACTTCGAGCTCACCTCATGCGCAGTCGCTCGCTCACGAGCTCGTAGGAAAAATGCCGTCAGACTCCCCGTAACTAAAACCAAGACCGCCAGACCCCACGCGCTGATTCGCCGGGAATCGGCTAGGAGTTCGTCGCTCACTTCGCCATTTTGGGTGGCCAGATAGATGCCGGGCAGCGCACTGCCAATGGCCAGCCCGAAAATCCCGAAGCCCATGCGCGAGGCGAGCAGCTTGTTCCGCTCGGTCGCTTTACGGCTCAGCTCCGCGCTCAGACTACTCTGAGGCAAATCGAGCAAAGTCATCCCCGTATTCACCAAAACATAAGCGACTAACAAATGTAGAAACAAGTAGAGGCTCGAATCTGTCTGCATCGGCGAAAAGAGCAGCACGGTCGTCGCGGCGAGGAGGAGCGCCCCGCCCCAGAGCGTCGTGGTGTAGGCAATGCCTCGATTACGCGCGGCAAATAGCCCGGCAGAGACGATCAAATCGCTCAACGCGTCCCAAAAGATGGCGACGCCAAAGGCTAGCCCGGCGAGGAGCGGATCGAGCCCGAGGATGCGCGTGTAAAAGTCGAACAGGTAGAGCTGGAGCGTCACCTCCACCGCCACCTTACCCAGGCTGGCGACCCCATAGGCGGGGTAGATGTAGGTTTTCATTGGTGGCAGGCTCACGGAGAAAGAACGTACGAACCAATGATTACTTACACTGAGTGCCTTACGGCAACATAGTTCCCGCTATTAGCGTGACGCATCGGACAGCTCGTCCTGAGCATGTTTGAAATTACTCCGGATCGATGGATCGTAAGGTTTAAGTGCGCAGGCCTCACGAAAATAGTTTTTGGCAGCAGATATATTTCCTTGCTGGATTTCGAGCAAGCCAAGGCTATTCAGCGCGACTGCCCTTGTATGCTTTGTCGTGGTCTTCGTAAGCGCTCGCTCAAAAAGCACCCGCGCATGCTCCGGCTCCTGTTTTTCAAAAAAATAATCCCCGTAGGCGAGCAAGACGGGCGGTGCATCCGGATACGTCTCCATTGCTTCTTTGTAAATGTAATCCAACCGATTCTCCGGCAGAGCGGACTGCTGCAAGATGCGCAGCCAAACGCCGGCATAATCCGCTTTGTCCGGAGCCATTTCCATGGCTTGCTCGATAAGTTGCAAAGCCTCCGGCAGGCGTCCTTCTTGCTTCCGAATTTGCGCGAGCAAGGCATAGGGCACATGCGCTCGATCCGAGGCCTCCACCACGCCAGTATAAAGCGAAGTTTCGGAGCTCCAAAGCAGCTGGCGCTCCGAAACCTCAAGCCCGAAAAGCACCACGAGCACCAGCACGATCAAGACACGAATACTCCGCTTCGAAACGCAAGTCTGGATCAGCGCGAGCCCTGCCACCAACCAACCGAATGCCGCCAGAGGCATATAATATTCGGCGAGTGGCCCCGCACCAATAGGAATCACATTCAAAATCGTGGCCAGCGCGATGGCCGACCAAAGAAGGGCGAAGCAAAAATAGCGGAAACGTGAGTATGCCTTAATCGAGAGTAACGCACACGCGCCAATACATGCCCAAGTCAAAGAAGCTAGCAAAAGCTGCGCTTCTGGGTCGAAGGGAATCAGAAATTCAAAGCCTGAGAATGGCCAAAACAAAAAGCGCATATGCTCCAGATAACTCAAAGAGGATGCCCATGAAAGCAGCCACCAATCACTCGGAGCGATCAAAGGATTGGCCGAGATCGTCGAGTTCACACCACTGAGCAGAGTCGAACGCGCCGCCAAGTAGCCAAGCGTCACCATGACGAGGCCTACTATTAGATAGACGCAGGTCGATAGTTTGACCGACTCGCCCCGGAAAACCACAACATACAAGCCAATGAGTAGTGGCACACTGAGAGCCATCTCGTAGCTGAACAGCGCCCAGAGGTAGGCCACGCAACAGAGTAGAAGCGACAGTCGTTTCGATGATCCAAGGTAGCTCTCCGCCAGAAGAAGCGATAGGATCGAAAAGAAATAATAGGCACCTATGTTGAGCGCGCTCGCCCAATTGAAAATGACGACATTGAGCGGTAGAAACAACCAAAGCAAAGCCCCGCCCACGGCCATCTCAGAATTGCTTAAAATCCTCCGGAGCAAGGCCAGTGTCACCAGCAGACACAAAACCGCCATCGCTGCACCGATCCACTGAAAAGTCTGATGCCCGAGCCCGTTTTGAACAACGGCGTAAAAGATGAGGCTCTTGACCGGACGAAACATGCCGAAGGAATCTGGCTGAAAGCAATCGAGCACCGAATCGATATTCTTGGTGAACTCGATCTGGCGGAAGTCATCTGAAATCGGCGCAACTGACCCCGTGCTGAAATGCATGAAAAGGTACACCGAGATCCCTAAACAGAGGCAGAGCCATTGCCAATAAGCGGAACCAGAATCACGTCGATGCTTAGACATATCAAAAGTGGTCTTACATTATCCTTCTTCATTAAGAAGTGATCAACTTAACTCCTCGAAAGCTTGTAGAGATTGCGCAAGGCCTCAATCACGCTACCCTGGGGAACGGTGCTGGTGGTTCGACCGTAGTGAATCGGTATTTCCTTCCACTTCCATTGGGTTGCAAAATAGCGAATTTCCGTCTGAAAAAAATGAGCGCGACTCATCACCCCACGTTCGACAACGGCCTCCATCAATGGTCGTCGGTAGAGCTGATAACCGCTGGTAAAATCGCTCATCCCCTGCCCAAGGACAAGTCGCGCAAGGAAGGAACCCGCCCAACTAATCAAAATTCGCTTGAGTGGCCCATCATGGTGTCCCCCACGAATGAACCGGCTCCCCCCGACATAGTCGAAGCCCTCTAGTCCCGCCACGATAAATGATTCGATTGCCTCGGGTTGGTGGCTAAACCCCGCATCCATTTCCAAAATCCACTCTGCATCCGTGAGTAATGCCGCTCGATAGCCCGCGAAATACGCGTCTACGACACAGCGACTTTCATCCGCCCAAACAAGTTGAACGCGTGGATCACGCTTCGAATAATTTTTAACGATTACGCGTGTGACATCGCGACTCGCGCCATCGAGTACACAATGCACTGAATCCCCGCTACCCAATTGAACAAGGACTGCCTCTATAAAACGCTCGACGGTAGCTGCCTCATTCGCCATCGGCACGACGACTGCGACGCTTCCGCGCTGTATCGGTGTATTGGGCATCCTATATTATTGAGACAACAAATCGAGATCACTGATAAAGGCGCTCACGCCGGAAATTTCGGAATCCTCGACGACTCCCATCACAGTGAGCCTCTCATAACAAGACAAGAGGTCTCTGGCTGGCTCACCTAAAAGGGAGAGTTGAGAGAGCTCGCTCATAATTTCTTCGCCGCGTAAGTAGAAGTCTAGTTCGTCGGCAAAGTCTTTGAGCGCATCATGCGGATTACGATCCTGCCAGACACTCGCGCCCGTGAAAACCATAGGAACACCCGCCGCACGCAAACAAGCTTGAGCCACATAGCCACGCAAGATGTCAGTGAAACGCATAGCGACGGTAAACGGCAAATAGGCCAACGGAAAGGCAGGTCGCCGCCACAAGGTATTCTGTGAATTGAACGGACACCAATCACCGCCTGACAAGACGACAGGCAGATTTTCGGTAAACGTTGTCGAACACCCCGGGTGAATGAGTCGGAAGATTGCGTCCACATCTGGCTCACCATTCGCCAAACCTTGCACCACCCATGGCTCGCAGGGTGCTTCGCTCTCTAAACAATCTGGGACTTCATTGCGAATCTTACGGAGAGGGAATCCACGAGGCCAGACCTCCGGTTGGCCGAAAAGTGCGTAGATGTTGATAGGATTAAAGCCTGAAACTCGATCGTAATCAGGCACACGAACTCTTTCTCCTAGTTTCGAAAGCGAAGAATGCCAATCTGCCATTGGAGCATTGTCGTCATCGGTCTCAACGAAAACTTTTTCTCCATCTTTGACCATCTGAAGGTAGCCTAGATTCTTCCGTGCATAACTATTCTCCGGTAGAAATGCGGCTAGATCGCCCTCCATTTTTCTTTGCTGACCAAGCGAATAATACCGCAACCCAAGGCGCTCATAATTCTCCGGTTCTGGAGATTTGCGATCACCAATGATTGTAACCAAATGCCCACCCCTCAACATTGACTCTACAGATGGAGTCGGAGCCTGAATGCTCGTAATAACAACGGGAAAAAGTTTACACATGAAGCCATTCGTTTTTTGCGGTATCCCGCGATTAAGCAATCGTAAACCCATCCGAGATGAATGGGCATAGCCACAAGTCTGGGCTTGCTATCAATAACGAAGCTACAAAGAACATGCATATGGACGGCATGCGCCAAGGCACGGATCGCGTCTCTTCCAGCGAGGTCTTTGCGGACAACTACGCGGTGACTCCGGAAGACATGACCATGGAGATGCACATGCTGGGCGCGATGTATGCACCGACGGATCAGCTCACGCTCATGCTCATGGCCAACTACATCGACACGACGATGGATCACCGAGTGAATCCAGCCGTCGCCGGAATGATTAACAACGGCCAGGGCGGTTTTACCACCGAAAGCAGCGGACTCGGCGACATAAAGCTGTCCGCCCTCTACCGCTTCTACCTGGAAGGCAATCGCAAGGCACACTTTGGCCTAGGACTCAGCCTCCCCACTGGCTCGATCGACGAAAAGGACGTAACGCCAGCAATGCCCACACCGAGGAAGCAGCCACTCCCCGCATCCATGCAGCTGGGCTCCGGCACCTTCGACCTCCTCCCCTCGCTCACCTTCGTGCAGCAGTTCGAGGATTGGTCTTGGGGCGCTCAAGCGAACGGCGTGATCCGCCTCGAAGACGAAAACGCCAATAACTACCGCCTCGGCCACAAGTTCGAGCTGCTCAGCTGGGCAGGCTATAACTTGACCCAATGGCTCGGCCTGACTGGCGGCCTTAGTTACGGCTACAGCGGCGAGCTAAAAGGCATGCAAAAGGGTGTGAACCTCGCGGCTCCCGGAGGGCGCGACACCGTGACGACCGCCTTCGGACGCAACTACGGCGGTGAACGCCTCGACGCAATTTTCGGCGTCAACCTAATGCAGCCAAGCGGCTTTCTCGAAGGCCACCGCCTATCCGTGGATCTACGCCTCCCGCTCTGGCAAGACCTCAACGGCGACCAACTGGAGACGGATGCCGTGCTGACAATTGGCTGGCAAAAGGCATTCTAAGCGTCACACGAAATACATCTTAATTTGACAATTTCTCAATCTAAGGCGATCTAGCTGGATGCTAGGTCGCCTTATTTGCTTATTATCTACCCTGTTTTTACTGGCTTCAGGACATCTCCTGACAGCGAGTGAAGGCTCGGACGCTGCCTCATGGGATGGTGCCGTCTTTCGGATCAATGACACCAAAACGCGAGTCAGCTTGGCTTCCGTAAAACTCTCGGTCAGCGATCTAAAACCTGAAGACGGAAGCCTCGTTGGAGAATACACCATCCATGTGCCTCTGATGCAGTCGAAAAACGACAAGGGTAAAATTGTACTTCCCCTCGACCGCACGATGCAGGACATCGGCGCCAAAGGCGGGATCCTCCGTGGCCAAGCCATCAGCTACAAAGAAGGCACCACACCCAACGCCATCATCTGTGAGATCATCCCGGATAAGGATCAAAAAATCTTACTGGAGATCACAACCGACGACCGCACGCTTGAATTTAAATCACGCTACTCGATCGTCGATACCAGAAAAGACAGCTAACATGAGCGATTCCGAACTCGGCCCCACTGGCGAAATTTGCTTCGACCTGCCCTCCCCCTACGAACCGCATCCTTGTGGACTGCTGCATCTGCCGCGTTTTATTGCCAAGGCACGCAAGCACCTCGCAGGCGAGCTGCCTAAGTCTTACCAGAAGAATTTCTGCCGCGGCTTTGACCGCTTTCTTTGCATGCACCTCGGGATTGACCCAAAGGATGTAGTCGACGCAGTAAGCGAAGCGGGCGACGACGAGATCAAGCTCGACCAGCTCCTCGGCGAGATCCTCCCCGAAGAGCTCAACGTCGTGGCTTGGAACCGCGAAGTGACGCACAAAGGACAGACCGAAGCCGGACGCGAGTTCCTTGCCGAATCGCTCACCAACATGGGCACCCCCGAAATGATCGGTAAGGTCGACTCCGTGATGGACATGATCGACTTCGACGAAGGCCGCATCGCCGGCTTTTCCGACGAGCAGCGCAAGGAGTGGGCAGCGGGGCAGTAGCGTTCTACTCGCCATGTGAGGGCAAAGTTCCACCTCTGCCGCCGAACCGAAGTCGTCGAACGCAGCCCCGACGGCAATCCAGGAATATTGCCCTTAAGTTTCTTTGATTTGCATTGCAAGTTGCACAGTCCCAGTCATTTCAGCATCCCGATTTGACGCACAGTCTCTTCACTGAGAGACTACCAACCTATGCAACCTTTTACTATCCACAGCAAAGCGGGTGACATCCACATCCGCTGCGCAGAAGCCGACGATATCCCCACACTCATCGCGCTCAATAAAATGGCCTTCCCGCTGATGGCGGAAGAGAACGTCGTTTGGAGTGAGCGCCAACTGGCGAACCACCATCGACTCTTCCCGGAGGGGCAACTGCTCGCCGAAGTCGACGGAAAGATCGTCGGCGCGATTGCTTCGCTAATCGTACCGAGCGGGCGCGACCCCTATCGGGCGCACACCTATGCCGGCATCACCGATGGGGGCTATTTCCATAATCACGACATGAGCGGTGACACGCTCTACGGCGCCGACGTCTATGTACACCCAGACTGCCAAGGTCAGGGCATCGGCGCGGCGCTCTACGAAGCGCGGCGCAGACTTTGCAAAAAACTCAACCTTCGCCGTATCATCGCCGGCGGACGACTCGCCAACTACGCGGAACACGCCGAGAAGATGAGCCCCGAGGCCTATGCCGAACAGGTCAAAGAAGGTGAGCTCAAGGATCCTGTATTGAGTTTTCAACTACGCCAGGGCTTTACCCTGCGCGGGGTGTTGCATAACTACATCACCGATCCGATGAGCTTGAACAACGCGAGCCTCATCGAGTGGCTCAATCCCGAATACACGGAGACAGAGGCCTCCTCGAAAGTGCGCATTGCCTGCGTCCAGTATCAGGTGCGTAAGATCGCCACCTTCGAGGACTTTGCCAATCAAGTGGAGTACTTCGTCGAAACCGCCGCCGACTACAGAGCGGACTTTGTCCTATTTCCCGAGTTTTTCTCCGTGCAGCTGCTATCTGTGATTGAACCACTTCCCGCACTCGACGGCATCCGTAAGCTGGCCGACGAGTTTACGGAGCCTTTCATCGAACTGATGTCCGGTCTCTCCAGCAAGTACGGCCTCTACATCATCGGCGGCAGCCACCCGATTCGCCACGAAGGTAAGCTGCAAAACGAGTGCCTCATCTTTGACCCCGAAGGTCGCCACATCGCTCAGCCGAAGCTCCACATCACCCCTGCCGAACAACGCTACTGGGGCATCACCGGGGGCAACGAGCTCATCGTGCTGCCCACCCCGAAGGCCAAGATCGCGGTACAGATTTGCTACGACGTGGAGTTCCCCGAAGCCAGCCGCTACCTCGCCGACCAGGGCGTAGAGATTCTTTTCGTGCCCTACTGCACCGACGACCGCCACGGCCAGCTCCGCGTACGCTACTGCGCCCAAGCGCGTGCAATCGAGAACCAGATCTACGTCGCCACTGCGGGCATCATCGGCAACTTGCCTAGCGTGCCCGCGATGGACATCCACTATGGGCAAGCCGCCGTCTTTACGCCGTCCGACTTCGAGTTTGCCCGTGACGGCATCCAAGCCATTGCCGACTCGAATGTGGAAACGCTCCTCGTCACCGACATCGACACGGAAGACCTCTATCGCTCACGCGCGAGCGGCTCCGTCACTCCGCGCCTCGACCGTCGTACCGATCTCTTCGAACTGAAGGTTAACTTAAAGAACCTAGATATGCACAGCGACCTGTCCGACAGCAAAGAGTTTGAACTGCCCAAATAAGGGGAGGCTCGGCACAGCAAAGAGTTTGAACTGCCCAAATAAGGGGAGGCTCGGCACAGCAAACTTGAAGGGCAAAGCTCTACCTGAGCTTTACTCGCGAGTCGCGAGGGCGAGAAGCTTACTCGATAAGCAGGAGATGCCCTAGTCGATAAGCTGGCATAATCATTAGCCGATTTATTCGATCTACGCTTTATCATGAATAAGGTTCGGACAATTTTTCTGAATCTTATCCATGGACGCTTTCATTCTATCACGCCTGCAATTTGCAGCTAATATCAGTTTCCACATACTGTTCCCCACGATTACGATCACCTTGGGATGGTTATTGCTGTTCTTTAAGATGCGTTTTGCGCGCACCCGCGACCCGAAATGGATGGAGCTGTATTTCTATTTCACGAAGGTTTTTGCGCTGAGCTTTAGTATCGGAGTGGTCACGGGGGTCACCATGTCCTTCCAATTCGGTACCAATTGGCCGGGCTATATGAACACAGTTGGTAATATCGCCGGACCACTACTGGCCTACGAAGTACTCACGGCCTTCTTCCTCGAAGCAACTTTCTTGGGTGTCATGCTCTACGGCTTTCGCCGGGTGCCAGGCTGGTTTCATACACTGGCGACTTTTCTCGTGGCGGCAGGCACAACACTTTCGGCCTTTTGGATTCTGGCGCTCGATAGTTGGATGCAAACCCCGACCGGCCATGTGATGATCGATGGCGTGGCACACGCCGAGAGTTGGTGGCACATCGTGATGAACCCCTCGATGCCTTATCGCCTAGTCCATACGCTGCTTAGCTCCGGCCTGACCGTGGCCTTTCTAGCGGCTGGCCTCCTCGCCTATCGCCAGCTGAGAGGTGACACCCGACCTGCGGTGCGCACAGGGCTGCGCTGCTGCCTCTTTCTCGCCGTCGCTCTAGGGCCGCTCCAAGCGATCGTAGGCGATCAACACGGCCTGAACACCCGCGACCACCAGCCTGCTAAACTCGCAGCAATGGAAGCGCTCTGGGAAACGACCGAAGGCGCCCCACTGACACTCTTCGCCCTACCGGATGAAGCGGCACGCGAGAATCATATGGAGCTGGCGATCCCAAAGCTCGGCAGTCTCATCATAACGCACGACCCCAATGGAAAAATCTTAGGGCTGAACGAGTTCGAAGGCCTGCACCCTCCGGTCGCACCGGTCTTTTGGAGCTTTCGTATCATGGTGGGCGTCGGCATGCTGATGATCGCAGTCGCCAGTATCGGGACTTTTCTATTGATTCGTAAAAAGGAACTGCCGACTTGGTTTTTGAAAGTCTTACTCGCCATGACCTTCACTGGGTGGATCGGCACGATCTCGGGTTGGTATGTGACCGAAATCGGACGCCAGCCTTGGCTGGTCTACGGCATTTTGAAGACTGAAGACGCGGTGGCGGATCTCCCTCCATCGCATGTAGGGCTGACGCTGACTGCCTACTTACTCACCTATCTGGTGCTGGCAATCGCCTACATCGGCTCGCTCTTCTATCTCGCGAGGAAGGCAATCAAAGAAGAACCTCAACAAACTCCTGCATGAATCTGGAACAACTCACCCAGGGCGAACCGCTCGCGTTCATCTTCGCATTTTTAATCGGCCTCTCCATGTTGCTCTATGCGATACTGGATGGCTACGACTTGGGCGTGGGCATGCTCTCTTCAATCGTCGAAGAAGAAGACCGCGATCGCATGATCGCCTCCATCGGGCCATTCTGGGATGCCAACGAAACATGGCTCGTGCTCGGCGTGGGCTTGCTGCTGGTCGCTTTTCCTGCGGCGCACGGCATCGTGTTGACCACGCTCTACTTGCCCGTCGCCGTGATGCTCTTGGCGCTGGTTTTTCGCGGGGTCTCCTTTGACTTCCGCCGAAAGGTCGCCAAGAAACGGCAAGCCACTTGGAATCGAAATTTCTTTATCGGTTCGCTTCTGGTCGCGCTCAGCCAGGGCTACATGGTGGGACGCTTCGTGATCGGCTTTCAAGAGGGCATCTACGGCCACTTGTTTGCCGCTTTTTTCGGGCTGCTCGTGGTGGCCGGCTATTTGTTGATGGGGGCCTCTTGGTTGATCCTAAAGGCCGAGGGCGCGCTCCAAATACGTGCGATTCGCTGGGCACGCATCGCAATTTGGACGATGGTACTGGGTGCGATTCTCAGTAGTTTGACCGCCCCATTAGTCGACACACGAATCTACGAACGCATGTATAGCTTTCCGGAAGTTACGCTGCTATTAGCCATGCCGCTGGTCTCGATCATACTCACTCTATTTATGCACTTTATCCTAGGCATCCTCCCACTGGAGCATGATCGGCTGGCATGGATGCCCTTCGCCATCTCCGTCGCCATTTTCGTGTTGGGCTTTCTGGGGCTGGTTTACAGCTTTTACCCCTACATCATACCCGGCCAACTTTTGATCGCCGATGCCGCTGCCGCCCCGGAATCCCTGAAAATTATAATAATAGGCACGGCAGTGGTTTTTCCAATCCTCATAGGATACACGGTGCTCGCTTACTGGATCTTTCGAGGCAAAGCGACCGACCTGAGCTACGACTAAACGCCTAGCCCGGCTGTAAACCTCGACCCGAGAGCAGGGTTTATCCTTCCAGCTCCTGCTTCATAAACCGTGCCTCTGCCTTTGTGCAAAGCACGCCCTCTTGCTTGAGTTCGGCGCTCAACTTGAACAGTTGCCTGAGTCTGGATTCGACCGTCACGAGAATGTCAGCGGTCGGCTCTGAACGCACTGGCTGTAGATAACGCAGCTTCAAGTCTCCCGTCGCGGCATAATGCCCCTCCGCCATGAGCGCACAGGTCATGGCCTCATCAATCAAGAGGGCAATCAAGCCGCCGTGGATCATCCCGTTGAAGCTCGTCATTTCTTTCGTAAAAGAGAGCGAAGTTCGCAAGCGATGCGGCCCATCCATGGTGAAGTTCAACTTTAAGTCCGGATGGGTACAGGCAAGACAGCGCGGATGCCCGGCCTTGCGCAAGCGATGCATTCTTAAAATATTAGCACCTACCATGACTCGAGCACCCAGCAGTTGCGTGTGTGTCTTCCCGCTCGGAGTGCGAGTGTTCATGATGCGAACATATCGCATCATCCGGAAAGTCGGGACAATGCTGCCCGCGATACGCTTCCAACACCTCGGCAACCGTCTGCCCCTCCGCCTGCAGTATTTGCATACCGGCTGCTAGACACCGTGCCATCGCTCCACGTCCCATACTGTTCGCCAACACGACTCGACTCCCGGCACTCACGAGCGCCTGTATCGGAGCACACTCACTGGCACGCCTCGCTTTGGCGGAATCCAGATAGGTCAACTCACCTCCGGTGGCGTCAACGACGATAAACCCCGGGGCTTTCCCAAAGTGTTGTGACAGCGTGGAGTCCAAGCCATCGTAGCGATTCACTGGCATCGCCAGCCGAACCGTTTCTTTCTTCGTAATTATATTCATAAATTGACCCTCAAAAAAAGCTCTACCGCCTGAGGAACCTTCACCCCGACTGCAATGAGCGGCTCTATACCGGCATCGCCCAATTGCTCCAAAGCATCGGCTCCAAAACGCCCCGCAACGACTCGGTCGACTCCATTCGCTTTGAGTACACTCGCGGCAAGCTTAGCAGCCTCACGTTTGACACCTGCGCCCGGGTTCTCGACAAAACGCAGCTCCCCCAACCCGAAGACTAGAGCAAAACCTGCCGCGCGCCCAAAGACCCGAGAAACCTCTCCGTCCATTTGCACACTGTGCACCGCAATCGCCAGCACCGCCCCTTTAAATACAGTCGTCAGCGCCTCCGGTTTTGGCGGTGCCAATACACTGCTTTCCAGCGCATCAATGTAGATCGGCCCACGTCGCTCCAGCCCCAAGGCTAAATTTCGGCGCGCACGCTCTAGCATGCGCCCAGCCGTACTGCGGGAAACTCCGACCTTACCGGCAGCTTCCTCGATGCTATGCGCATGACCATCAACCAAGCGCATCACCTCGAAGTCATCGATCGCGACTTCAATTGGAGAGGTCTGCGTATGCGTCCAGCCCGAAGGGATGTAGATCACAGGGCTTGGCGCGCCCTCCAGTGTCCGAGATTTACAAGGTCTAGCCATGATGCACCTCCTCCCTTTCAGGTTTAGACATCGGGAAGCTGTAGGACTGACCTGCATGCAGTTCCAACATGTTCGGTCGAAACGCAGCCCAGAGAGCTGCCACAGCGGCATCGCCGGTGCAGTGGTTCGGCGCCAACCAATCCAGCGCGAATCGCCGAAGTCCATCGATCGTAAACTGCATACGCTCCACGCTCGCGTGCAATAGATGCATGCCGCCCAGCACCGCGTGGATGTGTTCGCCGGTCAGCTCCTGTATATAACTCAAGGTATTGATCACCCCTGCATGCGCACAGCCCAGGACAACCACGACGCCAAGCTTCGTCTTAAAGAACAGCGATTGATCATCTAAAATCAAATCCACGCCTGCGGCCTGCTCGCCGCAATAAAAGTCACCTCCCGTATCCTCGATCTCATTTCTACGAGGCACTTGGCCAGTCATCCATATGCCGGGTAGCACTTCGCAAGGCTCCGACGATACGACCAGTTCATTCCCAGCGGATCGTAGCGCAGTTGGAAACTTCGCTACGCCCGCAGGCACCATGCGCCCATCCTTTCGCCGCTGAAACTTTGCGCTCAATGCATCCGGATGCAGGTAAATTTTCGCATTGGATAACTGATCGCCAACAACCCCCCAGCCTCCCACATGGTCATAATGACCGTGGCTAAAAACGACAGAATCCGTCACCTTCAAATCGACGCCCATGCGTTGCGCATTCGACTCGAGAACCATGCCCTGCCCCAGGTCGAACAGAAGCTGCCTACCCTCCGATTCGAGACACCAGCAAAGCCCATGCTCTCCTAGATAACCAGCCCCACGAACCGTGTTCTCCACCAGCATGCGTACGCATACATCTTCAACCAAATTATAATCTCTGGGTTTTAAATCCATTTTCAATAGTTATGGGAATATTCCCATAACAGTCAAATCAAATCTAAGTCTCATTAAGTATTTTTAAATATCACCTTGCTTTATCGCATATTTGCGATATACGATATATAAACAATCAAACAATGGCTACACAAAAAACAGAACTCTTTTCCCCTGAGCACAGCGCACTGGCAGCATTTGCTGGGGCACTCGCCCATCCAGCGCGCATTGCCATTATCGGCATACTGCAAGAACGGGGCGAAGCCTGCTGTGGCGACCTCGTCGAGGCTCTGCCGCTGGCTCAGCCCACCATCTCGCAGCACCTGCGCTGTCTGCGCGAGGCCAACCTACTCAAACACCGCAACTGTGGCCCGAAGATCTGCTACTCGCTGAATTGCGAAGCCATGCGCAGCTTCTGCCACAGTTTTCAATGCACCCTCGGCACCGACCAACCGGCTGCGAGCCAGGAACTAGAACTCGCATCGGAATGTGCGAACCGCCGCAGCTAAGCACTCCGACTTTAATTCCATCCATCTTAATTTAAAAATGACTATGAACACGCAATCGACACCTCACCCAAATACGAACTCTCCGCGCATCGTCATCATTGGCGGCGTCGCCGGCGGAGCTTCCGCGGCAGCTCGCCTACGACGTCTGAACGAACAAGCCTCGATCACGATGGTCGAACGCGGCCCCGATGTTTCTTTCGCCAATTGCGGACTCCCTTATCATATCGGTGGCGAAATCGAAGAGCGCGCGAAACTGGCGCTACAAACGCCGGAGACTCTAAAGGCGCAGCTTGCCATCAATGTGCGCGCCCGCACAGAGGCCGTCGCTATCGACCGTGCAGCAAAGACCGTTCGTATCCGCAACGTGGATACGAATACCGAAGAAGACCTCGCCTACGATAAATTGATTCTCTCACCGGGCGCGTCCCCGCTAAAGCCACCTCTGGAAGGAATCGACCTGCCGGGCATTTACACGCTTCGTAATCTACAGGACATGGATCGCATCAAAGAGGCCGCGGCATCGGCCAAAAGTGTACTGGTCATCGGCGCGGGCTTCATCGGACTCGAAATGGCCGAGCAGCTGATCCACTTACAAAAGGACGTCACTCTAGTCGAGCTGGTCGAACAGGTGCTCCCACAAATGGATGCAGAGATGGTGCGCTCAGTCGAGCAAGAGCTGATGGACAACGGCGTCAAACTCCGCCTAGGCGATGGCATCTCTGGCTTCAAGTCTGCAGACGGTGGTGGACTGACTGCGCAGCTCAACTCCGGCCAAAGCGTCACGGCCGACATGGTAATCCTCTCCATCGGAGTGCGCCCGGAAAATCAACTGGCCAAGGACGCGGGGCTCGAACTCGGCGCACGCGGGCACATCCGGGCCAACCCGCACATGCAAACCTCCGACCCCGACATCTACGCGGTCGGCGATGCCAGCGAAACGATCGATCCGATTCTAGGCGGCCCCACTGCCATCGCGCTAGGCGGGCTGGCCAACCGACAAGGTCGCACCGCTGCCGACCACATTATCCTCGGCGATCAGGCCAAACCTTACCCCGGCTCGATTGGCACCTCGATCGTGCGCGTCTTCGACGTCGCCGCGGGCGTGACCGGACACAGCGAGAAACGCCTCCAGCAAATGGAAGTCGACTACGAAAAGACGATCGTCACCGATTTTAACCATGCCAGCTACTTCCCCGGCGCCACGCATCTGACCGTAAAACTGCTCTGGGAAAAGTCCACTGGCCGCATTCTCGGCGGTCAGGCCAATGGCATCGAAGGGGTCGACAAGCGTCTCGATGTATTGGCCACCGCGATTAAGGGACAACTCACCGTCGACGAGCTGGAGCATTTGGAACTCGCCTATGCGCCTCCTTTTGGCGCGGCCAAAGATCCGCTCAATACAGCCGGCTTCTCCGCAAATAATATTCGCAGCGGACGCATAAAACCAATCTACAGCCTAACCGAAGCCGAGGGCACACAATTAATCGACACCCGCCCCGCAGAAATGGCCAAATTGAAGCCGATTTCGGGCGCGAAGAATATTCCCTTCCCAGAGCTACGCAGCCGTATCGACGAACTGGATACATCAAAGCCAGTCACCACCATCTGTGCGCTCGGTAAGATGAGCTACTTTGGCGCACGCATCCTCTCTCAACACGGCTTCGAGGTGCAAGCACACGTCGGCGGCTGGAAAATCGAAAAACGCCCTCAAGCACCCGACTCGAACCAAGACAATACTATGAACGATTCCTCCCAACCCGAAAGCAGCGTACCCGCACCCGCCGAAAGCGAAGTCATTCAACTCGACTGCACAGGCATGGCCTGCCCAGGCCCGATCCTGCGCGTCAAGGAAGCAGCGGCGCTGCTAACCGTCGGCCAAGTGCTGGAAGTGCGCGCCTCCGATGCGGGTTTCAAAAATGACCTACCTGCTTTCTGCAAGGCCAACGGCTACGAATGCCTGCGCGTTGAAAAGGATAAAGGCATCGTCACGGGACGTCTGGCTCGCGGCATTGCGTGTCCCGTAGCCAGCTCACCCGCCACCGCTTCAAATGGTGCGACCATCGTGGTCTTCTCCGGCGAGCTGGATAAAGCAATGGCTGCCTACGTCATCGCCAACGGCGCAGTCGCCATGGGCGGTAAGGCCACCCTCTTCTTCACCTTCTGGGGGCTCAATGTTTTGCGCAAAGACCCGGCACCTCAAATCGCGAACAAGAGCTTTATGGATAAAATGTTTGGCTGGATGCTTCCGCGCGGCGCCAATAAATTGCCCTTATCCAAGATGCACATGGGCGGGCTCGGCACGTGGATGATGAAAGACCGCATGGCGGGTAAGAATTTACCCAATCTTCCCGGCCTAATGGAAGACGCTCGCAAAGCGGGCATCCGCCTAGTGGCCTGCACCATGTCGATGGAAGCGATGGGCATCCGCGAAGAAGAACTCATCGATGGAGTCGAACTCGGCGGCGTCGCCGAATACCTGGGCGCGGCCTCCGAAACCAACGCAAATCTATTCATATAGAGACGCTCGGTCGGGTCTTCACAGGTGAAGACTCGACCTGCACGAGCCAACAGATTGGTTTGCGTTCGCCGCTATGAAAAGTTAGTCGTGGACGCATCATTATGAAAAATTACGTCACCACCTGCCTACTACTCTGTGCCATGGTCGGGCTCGCCGCCTGCAGCACCACGAAGAGTCAACGGATCGCGCAAAACGAAGCGGCCTTCAATACCTACACTCCCGCCGAGCGAAAAATGATCCGCACCGGGCAAATCGCCGTCGGCTTCGATCAGGACATGGTACGTATGGCGCTCGGTGATCCAAGCCGCGAGACCACAGTGGATACCGCTGGCGGAAAGCAGATCGTCTGGGAATACCGTCAGCTCAAACCATCGCTCGGCATTGGCTTAGGCGGCAGTATCGGCACGGGAGGCAGCGGCGTCGGTATCGGCACGGGTGTGGGCGTGAGCCCAAACAAGACGAAGTTGCTCAAGCGTGTCGTCTTCGACCGCAATACGGGCAAAGTCGCCCGAGTCGAATCTTACGATTAATTTTGAGGTTCCAATCCGCTGCCGCAGGAGCTTCATTTATGAAGACCGCCGAAGCAACGCGGCCTATCCACCACGGTCTTCATAAATGAAGCTCCTACAATTTCTATGAGCCACAACGCCCGCTACTCGAAAGAGACCTTTCAAACACGCCTCGCTTGGCAGGATCTGGATCCTGATTATCTGCGACAGCTCGTCGGGCTGGCCAAGATCGAAGATCTCGCCGGTGCCGGCCTAGTCAACCGTCCCGAGCGCCTCGGCGACGTCACCACCGCACTCATGCCGGAAGGTGCCACCGGGGCGGCACAACTCACCGCCCGCGAGCCGCTGACCATCTGCGGCCTCGGACTCGTCCAAGCCGTGCTCGATAGCTACGGCTCCGACGGGGCATTCGATGCCAAGGTCAGCGACGGCGATTCCCTACAAAAGGGCGACGTCATCGGCATCCTCAGCGGCAACTCCTCGGCCTTGCTCCAAGCGGAGCGCGTGCTACTCAATTTCCTCCAGCACCTTAGTGGCATCGCCACCGAGACGCGTCGCTATGTCGATGCGCTCGGCAAAAGCACGACCGCGCTGCTCGACACGCGCAAGACCCTACCCGGCTACCGCGTTTTGCAAAAATTCGCCTTCGCCTGCGGGGGTGGCTACAATCACCGGATCGGACTCTTCGACCGCGTCATGCTCAAGGACAACCACCTCGCTGTGGCCGGTGCCACCGGCGGCAACCGGCTGACCGAAACCGTCGCCCTCGCCGTCAACACTTGCGAAGATCTCGCAGTGGAAGTCGAAGTCGACACACTGGAGCAAATCCCCCCCGTGCTCGAAGCCGGCGCCGACATTATCCTGCTCGACAACTTTTCCATCGACGATCTGCGCGAAGCGATCCGCCTCATTGATGGCCGCGCCTGCTCGGAGGCCAGTGGTGGTATCCAAATTGACACCCTAGCTGCTCTCGGCGAACTCGGACTCGATTTCATCTCCACCGGTGCCCCCATCCACCAAAGCACTTGGAAGGACATCGGGCTCGATTGGCTTTGAAGTCGAGCACTACTGCGAAATTCTCTCGACCGAAACCTGCGCCATACGGGCTGCGAGCTTTTCAGCCTCCGGAAGCGCCGAGACGAGCGATTCCAATCGACTCCAAGCGTAGACTGTAGCGCGGCGCGCACAGTCGGACTGGCTTTCCTCAAGCAGGCGTCCTCGTAAATATCCAGCGAGTAACGAATCGCCCGCGCCCACCGTGCTCACCACCTGAACCGATGGCGCACTGGCCAGCAATTCCTCTTCGGGCGAAAGAAAAAGAGCTCCGTCTCCACCCATTGAAACAATGAGATTCGGCACTCGCTCGCGATTGAGCTCACGGGCAGCCGACAAGATCGATTGAAAATCCGGGAGTTCCCGCCCTACGAGTTCTGCCAGCTCATGCTCATTCGGCTTGGCCAGATCGATTCCCGCTTCAACTGCGGCGGCAAGTGCTGAACCACTCGAATCCACTGCAATTTTTGCATCGACCGCACGAAGTTTGCGGATCAGCTCGATAAGGAAACCCGGTTCCACTCCGGCGGGCAAACTCCCCGCAATCACCACCCACATCCCGGGGCGAATAAGTGGCAATATCTTGGCCACAAGCTGGTCACATTGAGCCTGCGTTGGCGCAACCCCGGGCAAATTCAAATCCGTGGTCGCATTGGCATCTGCATCCACAATCTTGATACCTGTCCGCGTTTCTCCCGGCACTCGAACAAAGACGTCTTGCAAGCCGTGAGCCTCGAAGTGCCTGTCAAAGATGGAGGAGTTAGCCTCTCCGAGAAATCCTGACACCGCAACATCCGTCCCACCCAGCGCGAGCATAGTGGCGACGTTGATCCCCTTGCCCCCCGCCTGCCGATGGGTGCCTTTGGCACGGTGGACAGTGCCCGGAACCAACGCATCAAGAAAGACCGTTTGGTCGATGGCAGGGTTGAGAGTGACGGTTAAAATTGCTGGTACTGAAGTCATGAAAATCAATCTCCTAATAAAGTTAAATTCCGGATGAAATTTGATTCAACATCCTATGTATCGAATGCTAAGTTTTAACAATAGAGCACAATATGCAATTGTCGGACAATAAAAGTGCTTAACAGCCCCCAAGAAAACGCACAGAACCGATCTATGCCCGAGACCGAATACCGACAAGTTCCCCCCAGCGAGGACGCACTGATCATTTTGCGCGCGCTACTTGAATCGCCTGATGCATTTGTCTCCGGCAGCTTGCTCGCCGAGCAGCTGGGCATGTCACGCCCCGCGATCCATGGTAAACTGGAGAAACTCCGCGACCAGGGGTTCGAAATCGAAGCCATCCGCAATAAAGGCTACCAAATCACAAAGGAGCCCGAAGTGCTCCACCCCGACCTGATCCGCTACTACACGGAGCAGACCGACTCACCCATCGATGTGCTCTACTTCCCAGTGATCGACAGTACCAACAGCGAAGCTGAACGTCAGCTCTCCTTTGGGCGAAAGAGTCCTTTTGCCATCGCTTCCAGTTGCCAGACCAAGGGGCGTGGCCGCCTCGGTCGCGACTGGCACAGCGCCACCGCCGACAACCTCTATCTCTCCGTCGTCTTCGAGCCGAACATTCCACCACAGGCACTCCAGCACTTCACACTCTGGGCGGGGATCCACATCTGCCGCGCCCTGCAGAGCTATGTGCCGAAGGCTCCTTTAAAAATCAAATGGCCGAACGACCTTCACTGCGACGGGCGCAAGTTTGCCGGCATGTTGACCGAGGCCAAAATGGACGCCGACAGCCTGCGCAGCATCATCTTCGGTATCGGCCTAAACCTGAACAGCAACCCCTCGAAATATCCCGAGGCCATTCACAAGACCGCGACCAGCCTCTACGCCGTCGGCGGCGAAGAGCTCCCGCTCAACCAAATCGCCGCCACTGTGATCGCCGCGATTCAGGCCGCTTACGACAGCTGCATCCTCGGCGACGGCTCCGAAAATATAGTCGACGCGTGGACGCCCCTCAGCTCGCTCAATGGCCAGACCGTCACCGCGATCATGAATGGCAAAGAGATCACAGGCATTGCCAGCGGGATCGATGAAAGCGGCGCCCTCCTCCTCGCCGCCAAAGACGGCAGCCTCCAGAAAGTCCGCGCAGGGGATGTGACTTTAAAGAAGTGATAACTGGAGGGTTGCGCTCCGTCGCAACCGAGATTGGCATATATGAGCATCGTGCGCCTTACTGCGGCGATGACGGGGCATCGCCCTCCAATTCTTCTTATGAACACTCTCAGCATCGACGTCGGCAACACCAGCACCCACTACGGGTTGGTCTCTGGGCAAACTGTTCTATCTACGGGACATTTTCCGACACATAATTTCGATGCCGCTCCCTCGCCGGACTTCGCTCGTACCGTCGAGCCGCTCATCGCGCAGGCCACGAGCATCTCCTTTTGCTCGGTCGTGCCGGACATCAACGCCAACCTCCGCGCCAGCCTCGCCGAGTTTGGCCTGCCCATCTTCCATCTCACCCACGAGAGCTGTGCCGGCCTTGCGCTGGTCTATCCGAAGCCGTCCGAGATCGGCCAAGACCGCATCGCCAACGCCATCGCCGCTCAGGAGTACTACGGCACACCAGCCATTGTCATCGACATGGGCACAGCGGTGACTTTCGACATCGTCAGTTCGCAGGGCTACGAGGGCGGCATCATCGCCCCCGGCCTCGCCGTGATGACGCGCTACCTCCACGAGCAAACCGCACTCCTCCCCGAACTAAGCGCCGAAGACCTCCTCAACGTCGAGGGTGCCATCGGTAAATCCACCGTCCATGCGATGAAACTCGGTGTCGCCGTCGGTTTTTCCGGAATGATCGATGCGCTCTTACAAAAAGTCACCAATGAGTTACAAAAGCGAGGCGAACCATGCCCCGTCGTTCTCTCGACTGGTGGCAGCATCGCGAATTTGACCAAAGACTGGGCGCAAAAGAGCGAATTCGTCGGCGACCTGACCCTGATGGGGCTAGCGGTGGCGGCGAAGCGTCAATTGTAGGGGGCTCACTTGTCAGAGATCAAGTGCTTGTCGAATGGTGTAGGCCGCCGAGCCTGAGCCACCGCAACGAGCCGAAATAGAACGCTTTTCGTGTCATAATCGTAATCCTACTCATAATCTTAATCCACAGCGAAGGCTCGTAAGGTTTTCTATGGCAAGATGTGGATTATGATTAAGAGGAAGATTACGATTATGAATGAAGCAGACTAAGAGCCGTCTTCTAGAACCAAGTATTTCGCCTCCAACTGAAGCGGTTGCAGTTTGATCTCCATCTCGGATCGACGCTTCAGCACATTGGTCAGCAAGCGCCGCTGAGACACCACCGCATTCGCGAGTGCCCGCTTTTCCTCACCCACTGCGCTCAAATACTTCGGATAAAGCTCCCGCAGCGAGGTTTCGTATCGCTCAATGGTTTGCCGAATCGATTTCAGCGAACTTTCGTAGCTCTGGATGCGCTCGTCCAAAGTAGGCGTGTAGCGCTTGTATCCAGCCTGATTCGAATACTGATACTCTTTCAGCGCATCGACTCTCTTCTGCGTCCACTCGTCCAAGTAGAGAAGAAAACACTGCTCGACCTCCGCAGTTTCAAGTCGGAGCACATGGTCGGACATCAGGCTCCAATAGATAATTCTATGATCCTTCGTCGCGATCGTTCCGCTCCGTCCCCAGGTCTCGCGGTCGAAGATTTCAACGTCATGCAGGTTTTGCTCTTTCACGAAGTCGGACAAAGCCTTGCGACTGTAAAATACAGCGCCCTTTTCGAGGTGCTCCCGAATGCGCGACTCCTCGACCTTGTTGATGGAGCCCGTGGCGGGCGGCTTATCATTCGAAAATGCAATCACATCGTTCGAACTGGGCGGCACCAAATCCTGCCACATGTAGCTATTTCCATAAACCAGAGGCGCAACCAATAAACAGACCACCCAAAACGAATTTAAGATAAGCGCTTGCATGCTACTTTGGTAAGTAAGGGTGAAGTAAACCGCAAGGCGCATCTACGGCGAGCGCGCCATGAAGACATGGCAAAACTGGGCGTAGCGGCGAAAGATACGACTACAGAAGGCACTAACTTGAGCTGCTTCCTCTACCTTTGGGAAGTTACCGTGACCCTCGGCAACGATATTCGGAAATTTCAGACAAAACTCACTGGCGAATCAGTCCTCAATCACTTAAGAACTCATCAAATCGAACAATAGACATGAAAAATAAAAAAATCGGATTCGTCGGCCTCGGCCGCATGGGCGGCAACATGGCTCGCTGCCTCAATGACAAAGGCTACAATGTCGCTGCAGTCTTAGACATCAACGCAGACGTCGCCACGGGGCTCGCAGCTGAAATCGACGCCACTGCCTACGGCAAGCTCGCCGACGTCACCGCCAACGCCGACATTATCCTCACCATCGTGACCAACGACGACGCGATGGACGCCATTTTCTTCGGCGAGGACAACCTCTTCACCGGCGCCGAAGGCCGCACCTTCATCAATTGCGCCACCCTCACGCCCGCCGTCCACAACAAGCTCGACGCGGCTGCTGCCAAGGTCGGAGCCCAATGCCTCGAAGCTTGCATGGCCTCCAGCATCCCCCAAGCGCGTAACGGCGAGCTATTCCTCATGATCGGCGGCGAAGAAGCCCTCTTCAACAGCACTAAACCACTCCTCGACGACATGAGTAAAGCGCTCCACTACGTCGGCGCAGCCGGCAAAGCCTCCGAGGTCAAAGCACTCGTCAACATGGTCATGAACATCAACACCGCCGCCCTCGCCGAAGGCCTCGGCATTGGCGACGCCCTCGGCATCGATCTCAAAATGCTGTGTGACATCTTCAGCCAAACCGGAGCCAATAGCCGTGTGCTCGAAACCGATGCCGAAGACATGATCCTCCGCGATCACGATTGCTACTTCTCCGCATCACACGCCGCCAAGGATTCTGGCATCGCCCTCGGCCTCGCCGCCAATGCGGGTATCAACGCCCCCCTCGCGCAGGCCACCTTCGATCAATACACTAAACTCACCAAAATGGGCAAAGGCGAACTCGACAAGTCAGGCATCGCCGAACTCACCTTTAAAGGCCGGAGTTAAGAGCAACGTAGCGGCTGCTTTAGCTGCCGTTTCGACCAACACCACAATGAACGGTGGCTAAAGCGCACCGCTACTTCAACAGCATGAACCAAACCATCAAAAACTCCCTCGGCGAAACGCTCGACTACAGCTTCGCAGCCGGAAACACCGACTCACACAAAGACAACTGGATCGTCGTGCTCGGCCATGGCGTGACGGGCAACAAAGACCGCCCCGTCGTCGTCGATCCCGCCAACGCACTCAATGCCGCTGGCTTCGACACGCTCCGCTTTTCCTTCGCCGGCAACGGCGATTCCGAGGGCGACTTTCGCGACGCCACCATTTCCAAAGAAGTGGGCGATCTCGCCTCCGTGCTCGATGCCGTTTCCCCCTCGTATTCAAAAATCGCCTACATCGGCCACAGCATGGGCGGCGCCGTCGGCGTCATCCAAGCATCCAAGGACAAGCGCATCAATGCCCTCGTCTCTCTCGCCGGTATGGTCGACACCAAGACCTTCGTCGAAACCGAATTTGGCGATGAAACGCCCGACGAAGGCCTCATGTGGGAAGAGGACGATTGCCCACTCTCTGCAAAATTCATGCACGATCTCTGCCAGACCATCGGCAACGTCGCACCCCTCGCCGAGGTCATCTCTACGCCTTGGCTCCTCGTCCACGGCACCGACGACGACGTCGTCCTACCCAAAGATACCGATCAAGTCGAAAGCCTGAAAGGCGACGCCGTCAAAGTCGTCCGCATCGACGGTGCGGATCACAGCTTCAACGAGCCCGCCCATAAAGCAGTGATGGCTCAAGAAGTGGTTGCCTGGCTCTGCACCCAAGTTTAACCCTACGGGCGAATATGGGGAGGTAATCATTGGTATTTCTGACGCGCCTCACGAACTACCGAATCCCGCAGAGTTCCTCAGCCGCTGCGAGCGCATCCTCAAACGGCCAAGTCGCTTTGAGATTTTGCGACTCTGTCATCGCACCGGAGTAAAGCAGGAAGACGGCGGTGCCGAGACGCTGAGCGTCCTTATCGTCGACCAGCGAGCCGACTAGCTCGATGAAGAACTTGCGCTGCTCGCGTTTGTATTGATCGATCAAGTGCGCCAGATCCGGCTCAGCTTCGGCATCGATGCCGGCCGCCGTGTTTGCAAACTGGCAGGAGCGCCAGCCGTTGGCCTCGACCCAGCTGCGCATCGAGTAAAAGTACTTTTTCAAGCGACGCTCCCGCTCGCCCGGGCGCTCCATAAAGCTGTCGTGCATGATCCGCATCCGCTTGGTCAAACGCTCCAGCCACGCCTTACCCAGCGCCGACTTGCCACTGTAAGCGCGGTGAAACTCGGACTTCGGTAGACCACTGGCCGCGATCACTTCGTCCACCGAAACAGCGGCATAACCTTTGCGGTGAAACAACTCTCCGGCTTTCGCCAAAATAATTTCGCGGGGGGGGACATCGGGCATCATTCCATCACATTCCCCCGCGAGGCATCGGTCAAGGCAGCAGGATCTGCGCGGTGTTTTTGAAAAATTACTTACACTCGCCCGCCTCGTTTAATTTCATCCGTCATCAAACTGTCCATCTGGAAAAACACTACGCTCGTCCGGGTTGGCTCGTCTCTGCAAAATCCAAAGCGTTTCTGCGTCAATCTTCCCTTCTTTAGCAAGTATGTTAAAAGCTAACAGCCACTCAGCGGGTTGATTCGAGCGGAACGCTAAATAGCGGGCTATATTCCATGCGCGTGTCTGATCTTCTCCACGAATTACCTCCATCACAGCCGCCTGCACACGGGGGTCTGTCGGCGCAATTTCATCAAGTGCGATCGCCGCATAAATGCCCACTCGACCAAATGCATCATCCTTCATCGCATGTGCCAGTTGAGGAATCGCAGAGCGTGCTTCCGGGCCGATCGCGCCGAGTGCCTCAGCCGCCGCCCCTCGGTAGAATTCTTGGTTGTCGGCTAAATAGAGTAACAATCTAGGAACGGCTGCAGCAAAGCGGGCACCGCCAAGTTCGTGAATCGCCTGGATCGAACGCAATCGGGCCATTCGATTCTCATGATCCAGATAGCCAATCAGCAGCGCCACCACCTCATCGGTTGCCGAGCCTGTCCTAGCTATAAGCCATATGATTTCGCCCCATTGGCTATACTCCGCAGCTTCCGGCCGATCCAAGCATTCGATCAACAAAGGCACCATGTCTTCAGGAAGTGGGCTCAGCATCGCCAGTCCACGTAGTGCGCGTTCCATCTTAGGCGCGCTCCCATCGGACGATGCCAATTGATTGACTAAAAATTGAAAATGCTCACTACCCTGCCCCTGCATCATGGCCAACGCCACATGCGACGAAACTTGCGCGTTCTTATTTTCACTTTTCGTGCCTTCGAGTAAAGTCGGGATCGACGCTTCACCGATCTTGACCAGGGCTTCGGTTGCATTCCAACGTGTATCCTGCTTTTTGAGGCCATTAAAAATGACAGGGATGGCCGAGTCTGCTGCGGGGCCGATTCGCCCGAGCGCCCGAATGGCAGAAGTCGCCATCTCGTCCCTTTCGATCATCGCAATCAAAGCGGGGACTGCGTCTTTGCCCTCAGATCCTCGACCACCAATATACTCGACCGCTCGCTGGCGAGTTTGGAGGTCTTCGCTACTCAACGCTTCAATTAACTTCGGTAGGGGCTCTCTGTCGCTAAGAAGAGGCACTTCAGCATGCAGCCCGATCCAACCGAATATAAATGCGAATAAGTAGAGGATCTTGCTGCGATTGCTAGCCATACGCCAAAGATCGCCTGTTTTTCTATATTTACAAGGCAACACATCTCGGCATCCTGCGCGTTCCTCATGAACCGAGTGTATATCAAGACCTACGGGTGCCAGATGAACGAACGCGACTCCGACGCGGTCGCGGCGATGCTGCGCGCCAAGGGATATGCACTCGTCGATAATGAGTTCGATGCGGACGTGGTGCTACTCAACACCTGCTCTGTGCGCGACCAGGCCGAGCAAAAAGCCATCGGCAAAGCCGGCCACCTCGCCAAGCGGAAGCGTAAAGACCCCAATTTCATCCTCGGGATCATGGGCTGCATGGCGCAGAACCGGGGCGACGAGCTCGTCGACCGCCTGCCCGACCTCGATCTCGTAGTGGGCACGCAAAAGTTTCACCGCGTGCCCGAGCACCTCGATTCCATGATTGCCACCCTGCAAGGGCAAGGCCCTCGTCCCGAGACGATCGTCGATCTGGCCGAGGAGCTGGACTCGCAGAATACCATAAAGTCACACGTGGGTGACAAATTGCAGGTCACAGCCTTCGTCAGCATCATGCAGGGCTGCAATATGAAGTGCTCTTACTGCATCGTCCCCAAGACGCGCGGTGCCGAGCGCGCCCGCCCGATGGAAGCCATCGTCGAAGAAATCGAGGAGCTGGCAGCCAAGGGCACACGCGAAGTCACCTTGTTGGGACAAATTGTTAATCAATACGGTATCCGCGAGTTTCCCTTCGTCGATAAGAAGAGCCCCTTCGTGCAGCTACTCGAAAAGGTGCACGCGATCGAGGGCATCGAACGCATACGCTTCACCAGCCCCCACCCGGTCGGTTTCAAGGATGACCTGATCGAGTGCTACGGTCGCCTGCCCAAGCTTTGCGAATACCTCCACTTCCCCATGCAGAGCGGGAGCGACACCATCCTCAAAGCGATGCGCCGCCCCTACACGATCGAGAAGTTCCGCAGTATCGTCGATAAGATGCGCGCCGTGCGGCCTGACATGTATATTTCAACCGACGTCATCGTCGGCTTCCCCGGCGAAACAGAGGAAGATTTCGAGCTGACTCGGAAGCATTTTGAAGAGATCGGCTTCGATATGGCCTACCTCTTCAAATACAGCGTGCGCCCCGACACCACGGCCGAGCCGCTGGGCGACCCCATCAGCAAAGAGCAAAAAGAGGTGCGCAACCAAGTGCTCTTGGAGATTTTAGGCAAACGCTCGCTTGAGCGAAACGAAGCGCTCGTCGGCACCGTTGAAGAAGTCCTCTTCGAAGGCCCCGCGAAAAAGGGTGAAAACATGTTCCTCGGTCGCACCCGGGGCAACCGCGTCGTCCTCGTCAAAGCCAGTGAACGTCTCATCGGTCAATTCGCACCGGTGAAGTTCGAACGCGCCACTGCCAGCACCCTCTTTGGCGAGCTCGTGCTCGAAGGTGTGGAGAACGAACTGGAAGCGGCGATTTCTTGAAACGCTGATTAGCTGGAAGTTAACAACAAAGCAAGGATCTGGCAATTTATTGACAATTTGTAAGTTTAAGTTACAAATTGTTAAACATGAGCAAACGCTTGGTCAAAACGCCCAAGCTCTATTTCGTGGATGTCGGCCTAGCCTGTCACTTACTGGGTATCCGCGAGCAGTCCCAGTTGAACGGACATCCCCTGTGCGGGGCGCTTTTTGAAAACTTGATTGTGGCCGAAGCACTGAAACAACACCTACATACGGGGCGAGACAACAACCTGCTCTTCTACCGCGATCAAGTCGGCAACGAAGTCGATCTCGTGGCCGAGGACGGCTCGCAGCTTCACGCGATCGAAATCAAGTCCGGGCAAACCATCGCGAGCGACTTCTTCAAAAACCTGAACCGTTTTGCCAAGTTTACCGTAAAGATCAAATCATCGACCCTCGTCTATGGCGGAGAAGAAAAACAAAACCGCAGCGAGCAGACAGTCGTGCCGTGGCGGGATTTCAAGCTCCCTTAAGATCATTGTTAGCATAAAGCCACCAGCGAGGATGAGTACGAAGTCTTATTCTGGCTCACACAGCTCAAGACAAACGAACAGGCAGTGACCGTTTTTTTCGTCGATCAACTCCACTCCCATCGGACGGACTGTGATTCCTGGCTCAGGGTAGACGAGACGGTCGAGCAGTTCCTGCATTTCTTCGCTTTTTCGCAATTCGCGCAGGAAGGCAACCGCTTCGGCCGGCATTGAGCCTTCCTTTTTAAGCTTATAGAGGTGGGTCTCTGCTGTTTCCTCGTCCTCACAGTGCAAATTCATCAGGAGATTCAGAAAGGAAAAGAATACGAATCGCATACCGGGATCAGATGAATCTTCGGGAGAGGCTTCCATGATCACATCCGTCACCTCCAGCATGGCATCGAACGTCGTTTCCCCGTCCGGATAGACCCAGACAGGGCGATCGAAGAGCGGGTCGCCCACGAATTGTTCAGAATTTTGAAACTTCAAGAAGGCTTTTTGGGCAGCTTCCGAAGAACCACTGTAGTCAAGCTCGGGCGATGTCGTCCCGCCATCGAAGTAGCCTTCGGTCAGTACAATGCGTTCTTCGAACTCACCATCAAACAGCGGGTCGTCATCGTCCGCATCCAAATCAGATTCGAAGCCGTCCTCCCCGCAGATCCGTGTCAACTTCGCGACGATGCGTTCAGCATCTTGATCCGAGTGAAAAGTAGACTGCACGTAAAAAGGCTTGCCATCGAGGCCAAAAGTGAAGTCGTCGATCTGTGGGTCAGCTTTCACCCCGCCGAATACCCGCGCCGCTTTCTTATAGTCCTTATGCGGCGCAAAACCGAATTTTCTCGCATAGTCGATCGCCTCCTCCACCAGTTTTCGTAAGTAGCCTGCAGGCTTTGGATCGAGCGTCTGCGGATGCTCGTCGAGGTGCACCTGAAGCTCATCCTCGGTGTCTTCGACCAAGTAGGCGTCGCGAATACCCATGCAGTAGGAATCCACTAGAAAAACACCCATCTCCACCTTGAGCGGCGATTTTTTGCGTAGGACGATTACGTGCCCCAGTCCTGATTCTACTAGGCTCTGGGAGATGTAACCTTGATGTGTGACAGCCATGACAATGGGATTTCCCAAGAATCACTCTCAGGCAAACCAATATTCCATATTTAGCCAAGAATCCCCAATCCCTGTAGTTTATAGACCTGTCCCTTATATTGAGCTTGCCTTTGATTAATTGAGAGGCAGATTTGTTGCATGCGGACTAGGCGTCTTAAAATTGATGGAGCGGCGATTTACCACTGCATGTCGCGCACGGTGAATGGTGCCGCGCTTTTTGAAAGGCGCGAGAAGGAGGTTCTACGAAAAATGATCCATCAAATCGCGGATTTTTCGGGTGTTGAAGTTCTCACCTACTGCCTGATGAACAATCATTTTCATGTGCTTGTTAAGATTACTGAGCCTGCCGAAGTATCCGACCGTGAATTGATGCGGCGCTATCGTGTGCTCTATCCCAAAGCCACAACTTATCAAACCGCTACCGCACAGGTGATGGAAGCCGCCCTTAGAAAGAACGATGAGAAAGCGGAGGCCATCCGGGAGAAACTGCTGGCTCGCATGGGGGATGTCTCAGCGTTCATGAAAACCCTTAAGCAGCGCTTCTCCACTTGGTTCAATAAGAGGCATGAGCGATACGGGCCTCTCTGGTCGGATCGCTTCAAAAGTGTCTTGGTCGAGGGGAAGGGAAACGCGCTGCAGACCATGGCCGCCTATATCGACTTGAACCCTGTGCGTGCGGGTCTGGTGGAAGATCCGAAGGATTACCGCTTCTGCGGCTACGCTGAAGCGGTGGCCGGCCGCGTTGCGGCGATCCGAAGTTTGAAATTCGTGTCTGCGGGCCTCTACGATATTTCTAATGAGGAAGCGCTGCGAAACTACCGTCAAATGCTGTTTGGCAAGGGAAGCGCTCCAAGCGGTACGAAGGCACATATCACGCGCGAAGATGCTTTGAAAGTGCTGGAAAAAGAGGCAGGACGTCTGCCAACCACTGTGCTTTTGCGCTGCAGGGTGCGCTATTTCACTGAAGGGGCTGCTCTGGGATCCGCAGAATTCATAAAGCTCCACGCCGAACGGTGGAAACGAACATCCGAACGGAAGAAAGCGGTCCGCCCGAAATTTATTGTCTGCTCGGATGCCGAAGCGTTGACGGTTTTGAGAAACGTGCGCGGAGAAGCGTTCACCTAGGCACCTTAGCTGACCTTTTTTGGTTGAGCGGATCAAGGACTCATTATAGTGAACTTTTGTATCCATGTCCTCCGCGTCCTCACGCCCAGTATTTTTAAAACTCACCCGGCACTCGCCGCCGGAGGAGAAAATCGCCTGCTTCCGTTCTTTGTTTCGCGGGCGCACGGACGTCTATCCACTGCGCTTCGAGAGTCGGCGGACAGGTCGCGCGGGCTACTCGCCCGCTTGCTCGAATGAGTGGGTGCGCGGCGTTTGCGAGAAACCGCGCATCAAGTGCTCGAACTGTCCGCACCAGGATTGGATCCCGGTGACCGACCGTTTGATCCGTTGGCACCTCTCGGGCAAGGATTCAAGCGGGCAACCCTTTGTCATGGGCGTGTACCCGATGCTTCTGGACGAATCCTGCCAGTTCCTCGCCATCGACCTGGACGGTGAGGGCTGGCAGGAAGACGCTCAGGCGCTGAGCAAAGTCGTGCGCGACCTTGACCTTCCGGTCGCTCTGGAGCGTTCGCGCTCGGGCAACGGGGCGCACCTCTGGTTTTTCTTCAAGCAGGCCATCGCCGCCATACAGGCACGGCGTTTCGGGGCGCACTTGCTGACGGAGGCGATGGATACGCGACCTGAGCTGGGACTCGGTTCCTACGACCGGATGTTTCCGAATCAAGACACACTGCCTCGGGGCGGCTTCGGCAACTTGATCGCTCTTCCCTTACAGAAGACGGCGCGGGAATCGGCACATTCCTCGTTTCTGGATGATTCATTGGAACCGTTTAACGATCAGTGGCGCTTCCTCGGCCGAATACAAAGGATCGGTTGTGATCGGATTTCTGAAATCACCACTCAGGCTGAACGAACGAATCGCATCGTCCCCGTTCGCATGCCGCCGTCGGACGAATTTGCGCTGACGCCGTGGAAGGCACCGCCCTCGCGTCGGACGGCGGATATCATCATTGACCCACCCCCGACTGAGAAACTAGAGATCGTCTTCTCGGACAAGCTCTACATTCCGAAAGCGATGCTCCCGGCTGCCCTGCGCAACCGCATCTTGCATCTGGCCGCCTTCCAGAACCCGGAGTTCTACAAAGCACAAGCCATGCGCCTGCCTACCTATGACAAGCCCCGCATCATCGCCTGCGCCGAGGCGCACCCGGAGCATATCGCGCTCCCTCGCGGTTGTTTGGATGCGTTAAAAGCGCTCCTCAGAAGACATAAAGTGCGATACAGGATCAAAGACCTGCGTGTTTTAGGAAATTCACTAAAGGTTTCGTTTCAAGGCACCCTGCGCCCCGATCAACTCACAGCGGCAAAGGCGCTGCTCCCTCACGAAAACGGCGTATTGGCCGCGACCACCGCTTTCGGGAAAACCGTACTCGCTGCCTGGATGATCGCCGAACGGGGGTTGAATACGCTGATTCTCGTCCACCGCCAGCAGTTGATGGTGCAGTGGGTCGAGCGGCTTTCCGAATTTCTCGACTTCCCTGAGAAATCGATCGGTCGACTCGGAGGCGGGCGGCGTAAGCTGCGTGGCCAGATCGACGTGGCTCTGATTCAAAGCATAGTGCGTAAGAATGTGGTGGATGACCGCATCGCCGACTACGGACATCTGATCATCGACGAGTGCCACCACCTTTCCGCCCAAAGCTTCGAACACGCGGTCAGCCGAGCAAAGGCTAAACATGTGCTGGGGCTCTCCGCCACGATCGAGCGCAAGGACGGGCACCACCCGATCATCTTTATGCAGTGCGGTCCAATCCGGCACCGCGTCGAGGCGAAGGATCAAGCCAATGCCCGTCCTTTCCGGCACCATGTGATTGTGCGTCCGACCAATTTCCGCCCCATCCATGACCCGCAAGACGATGAGCGAATCGAGTTTCAAGAACTTTGTCAGTCGCTCATGCAGGACGAGTTGCGAAACCACATGATCGTGGGCGATGTCATTCAAGCTGTGGCCGACGGGCGCACACCACTTGTGCTAACCGAACGGACGGAGCACTTGGATTGCTTACGCGAATTGTTTGAGGCAGCAAAGACCTCAGTCGTTTGCTTGCAGGGCGCTATGGGGAAGAAGCGTTTAGCCGCCGCACTGGCAGCGCTGGCTCCAGACAAAGGCAGCAACCGTCCCGCGGTTGTCCTTGCGACCGGGCGCTTCGTCGGCGAGGGCTTCGACGACTCGAAATTAGACACACTTTTTGTCACCATGCCCGTATCCTGGCGCGGCACAGTAGCTCAATATGCGGGTCGACTTCATCGTTTGCATGAAGCCAAACGCGTGGTACAAATTTATGATTACGCCGATCTTAACGATCCGATGCTGGCGCGGATGTTTAATAAACGTTGCGCGGGTTATGAAGCGGTCGGCTATTCGATATTGTTGCCAGCGAGCGCACTACCCGGCTGGCCGCAAACAGTCCCGCTGCCTGTCGATCCGGTATGGAAGAAGGATTACTCCGGTAGTGTAAAGCGGCTCATCCAAGACGGTGTCGACGAGCCGTTGGCAGACCTCTTCGTGCATGCGGCGATGCCAATCAAAGATACGAACCGAGCACGTAGCGCCTCGGAAGCCTTCCTCTTCAAACGCTTTGAGTCGCTAGACGCGACACGCGGCCAGTTTCGCCTAAACGTCGAACTCCCCATCCCTTTCAACCAACGTGGGTCGATGGAAGTCGATTTTATATGCGAGCCGCTCAAACTCGTTATCGAACTCGACGGCCTCCAACACCTGCAAGACGAAACGGCATGGAGGAGTGACCGGCAAAAGGATCTCCTACTACAAAGGCACAACTATTGTGTGATGCGGTTCTTAACGACGGACATCTCTAAAGAACTGAACACCGTGCTGGATACAATTCTGGCTACTATGACTTATCGAAGAAATACGAGATGAAGAAGGGCTAAGTTTCAGATCCCGCAGCAGCCGCCGGAGCCGGTGCTTTCTTTCAGCTGGTAGCGGCCATTTTTAAAGTCGGCGAAGTAGCAGCTGATTCTTGGGTGCTCGATCGGCCGACCGGTCGTGTCTTCTTCGAGATTGGACTGGGCGACGTAGGTGCTGAGGCCGCCGCTGTCGTGAACGAGGACGTGATACCAGGGTTGCTCTCGAGGTGGCTGCGTCTTGTTGGAGTGATACCAAGTGTCACCCGCCATACAGCGCGGATCGACGGCAACGACGACTCCGCGATAGCCGTAGAGTTTGTGGCTCACGACAACGCCGAGGTCATAGTAGATCCCCGGCGCGGCGCCGCCATCCATGTCTGTAAGTCCGATTAACACTGACCTATAGAATAATCAGCTTAGGTAATTCTTCAAGTGGGAGATGGAAAAGGATTTTTCGGGGTACCGTAGCGGGGTTGGCTCTGCCGCCCCGCAGACGTGACGTAACCTTTGCATGCGCACTGTTTTCGAGACGGTCGAGTGGCCATAGAATGCGGGAGATTGATTGCCGCTGCGGTCGGTGCTTCGACAAGCTCAGCCTAGTGCGTCAGAGCCAACCCATCTACCTGAAGTCCTCCAGAATCGCCTCCGCCGGGCGGATGCTTTCGGAGGGGAAGAAGCTGTTAATGCGATGGATGACTTGTTGGATGATGCCGTCGGGACAGGAGGCACCACCGGTGAGGAGGATGCGGGGCTTGTCGACGGGAGTTTGAAAGAGCGAGCGCTCTTCTTCGGCCGTCGCTGGGGCATCGGTCAAATTGTAGGGGAAGATATAGTGACGGACACTTTCCAGCGAATCGATATTGGCCTCCGACTGGATATAGTGGGCGCTCGTGCCGAAACGCTCGGCACAGACGCGATAAAGTTGGAAAGTGTTAGAGCTGTTCTTACCACCGACCACTAGTGCGGCATCGATCGGTTGCTCGACGGCTTTATGGAGGGCGTCTTGGTTGACCTGGGTGGCGTAGCAGAGAGTGTCGCCCTTACCTTTCGACCAGAGGTGGTCAGCGACTTTGTCTTCGCCGAATTTGGCGGCGATGAGCTCACGCAGATACTCGATGATATTCAGCGTCTCGTTGCGAAGGAGCGTAGTCTGGTTGACGACGGCGATTTTATCGAGGTCGCGTATGGGGTCAAAGCCGTCGGAGTAGAGTCCAGCGAAGGAGGCTTCGAAGAGGGCAGTTTTCGCAGCGGGTTCGGCATCGATGACTTCGGCGAGGCGGCGGGCGTGCTCCATATTGCGGATCATGAGCGCGGGACCGTGGCTGGAAGCGTTGGAAAAAGTCGCCTTGGTCTCTTCGTGCTCGGACTTACCGTGAATGAGCACTGTGTAGCCCTCCTCGGCGTAGCGGCGGGCAGCTTTCCAGACTTTCTCCACGAGCATACAGGTGGCGTCGTTCTCACGAATGGCGATACCTCGACGTATGAGACGGGCTTTGTCTTCGTTGGTCGCGCCGAAAGCGGGGATGATGACGATGTCGTGCTGGGTGAGCTGATTCCAGAGGGCTTCGGGGTCGTCCTTACCGTGGGCGATGGTTCCGTCGCCACGGAGGGGCAGGCCTTTATCCGTCTGAAGGTAGCGGAGGCCGCGTGCGAGGAGATCTTCGTTGACGAAGGGATTATGGATCAGCTCGCTGAGCATGAAGACACGTCGATCGGGGTGCGTGGCAACGGTCTCGTAGGCGCGCTCGATGGCGTTTTGCACGCCGAGGCAGAAACCGAAGTGGCTGGGGATGACATAGCTGACCGCGCCGAAATCGAGCACGGCCGGTTCGCCGGAAGATTTCTCCTTGGTGCGACGGGCTTCCTTAATCGCTTGGCAGAGGGCGCTTTGGTAAAGGGCTTCGGACTGGCCGTCGATATAGACGCTACGATTGCGCTCTTTGGTGGTGCGGAAGCGGTAGATGTATTCGTTCTCCCCCATGCCGAGGTAAGGCACGCGGTAGAGCTGAGAGTCGATGGCCTGCAGAACTTGCTCTAATTTGGGCGATTTGGGCAAGGAGCGCAGATTGTAAATAGTCTGCCACTGTTCTGCATCTGCCCCTTTCTCAGCGAGAACCGCACAGTAAACTGCTTGAATCGCACCATCCAGCTCGACCTCGGCAAGGGCATACCAGTCGAAGTCTGTCTCCTGGAGATCGGGAAGGTCAAAGGCACCCGCGTGGTCACGATCTACGCGGAGGTGGTTGCTGCAATCGAAGAGTAAACGCAGGGCTGGCATATCGCAGATTACTGCCAATGAAAACGGATCGGCTTATCAATCTCAGAGCTGAGGCTGTGGTGCACTGGGCAGCCTTTGGCGGCGATTTCGATTTTTCGCTTCTGCTTATCGTCAAAGCACATAGGTAACCAAATTTCAGTGCTCAAGCGGATGATACGTCGCGGCTTATAGCTGGACATTTCCTTTTGCACCTCAATTCGCATGCCAGTGAGGTCGCAACCGAGCTTCTCCATCTGCATGCCGATGATGGTGGCCATACAGCTTCCGAGCGCGGCCGCGCAGAGATCGGTGGGTGAGGCGGCCTCCCCCTTACCGTTGTTATCAACAGGTGCGTCCGTCTGAAAACTCTTTCCCGACTCTTCGTGGGTCACTTTACAGCGGAGCGAGCCTTCATATTTGATAGTCATTTGAACCATGAGAAGGGAGATTGGGGAGATTGTGAGCGTGGTCAATCCGTATGCTACGCTACCTTCATTCTGCGATTGCACCGAGCGCTGCGCTAACTACTGTGTGCGCTTCTTTTGATAGCAACTCCAGCTACAGACACCATGTTTCAAGTTAATTTCAGTGAACAAAGTATGCACGAGCTCAACCAGCTCGACACGCGCTCTCAAATGCTTCTGGTCGAAGTCGTTAGCACTTTGAAACAGGAACAGCTGGATAACCCGAACGAAGAGCTCGGGCGCTTCCACCGTGACGGCAAGACCTACTATCGCGTACGTGCCGGTGAGTTCCGCATCTATTTTGAGCAGGACGGCGACGCCCTTTTCGCCCACTACATCTTGCACAAAAACACCCTTTCCGACTTCATCTTCCGCTTCAAACTCCCTTTCACCGAAGAGTTTATGGTCGAACAGGACGATTCATTTTGGAAATACCTCGAATCGCTCCGACATAAGGAAGATATCAAGGATTAATCCCGCCCCATATGACAGAACCCAAAGAAGAAACCGAACAGTCGCGCCACCAATACGCGGATTCCGGGGAAGCCAGCCAGATCTATCTGCTTCCCAACAGCCTGACGGCAGGCAACCTCTTTTTCGGTTTCCTCGCCATTCTGAAGTGCATTCAGGCCAACTACGAAACCGACCCGGGCATTGTCACTGAGAACTACACCCACGCGGTCTGGTTTATCCTCTTCGGCGTGATCTGCGACGCACTGGATGGACGCGTCGCGCGGCTCGGTGGACGCGAATCTCTCTTTGGTAAAGAATTCGATTCCATCGCAGACATCATCTCTTTCGGCGTCGCCCCGGCATTAATGATGATCTTTCTGGTTCTGACGCCTACCGTAGATAAATATCCAGTCTTCCTTCAGATCAGTTGGTTGATTGGTTTCGTTTATTTGCTTTGTGCCGGCGTCCGCCTAGCACGCTTCAACGTGCTTACCCACCCGATGCTCCCCCCAGCTGAGCGGTTGAAGGGGACGAAGGACTTCCTCGGGCTACCCGTGCCGGCTGCAGCCGGGATGATCGCTTCGCTCGTATTGGTCATTACCAGCTTGGAGACCCCTACATTCGACTCGCGGAGTCTGGCGCTGTTGATCCCCCCTTTCATGTTGGCGATCGCCTATTTGATGGTCAGCAATATTCCCTACCCGAGCTTTAAGGACATCGATTGGCAGACGCAGACCAAAGTTCGCAGCTTCATCGGCCTGATCCTCGGGCTGGGCACAGCATTCTTTTTTAAAGAATTCACTTTCGCCATTTTATTCTTTGCTTACATCGCCTATGGCCCGATTCGCCACCTAAGCCGTATTTACCGTAGTCGAAAACTGCTACAATCTGAGCCAGAACCCCCCAGTGAATAACTTGGGAATAAGTACGAACAGTCTGTGTGTTTAGAAAAACTTATCCCCATTGTTCACTGTGCGCCTAATTCATTCACTCCCTTATCCACATCAAAAATCCTACGCAAATAACTTGTCGGCAATCACTTGATGAGTTTTTCTACCTAATCACCCCCCTTACTGTTACTGAGAGATTTAAATATATAAAAAGAACTCTTATATAAGCATTGCCAGTAAGTCCCAAAACACGACAAATTCTCCACCATGAAGTTCAAGATCAACAAGGATCACTTTAGCAACGGTCTCCAACAAGTCCTCAACGTTGTTGCGACCCGTTCCACCATGCCAATTCTCAGCAACGTGCTGATCGAAGCCGAGGAGGGACACATCTCGCTGACCACTACGAACCTCGACCTCGGCATCCGCTGCCGCATCAAGGCCGACGTGTCCGATACGGGCAGTTTAACTCTTCCCGTCCGCAAGCTGGCCACCATCGTCCGCGAGCTTCCCAATCCGGAAGTCTTTGTCGAGACCAGCGAGAGCAACCAAGCTAAAATCACATCCGGCGGCTCACTTTTCAAAATCATGGGCATCAGCGCCGAGGAATTCCCTCCGCTCCCCACTTTCGAAAACCGCAAGGTCTTCGAGCTCTCCCAAGACGAGATCGTCAACATGCTCAAGAGCGTGTCTTATGCGCAATCCACTGACGAGAACCGCTACATTCTCAACGGTGTGTATTTCAACTTTTCCGATGAAAAGCTCACTCTCGTTGCTACGGACGGTCGTCGCCTCGGCTTGACCGCTCTGGAACTCGAAGTGAGCGAAGACAACGCCGGTAGCCTCATTCTTCCCGCCAAGACTGTGGGTGAGCTTGAGCGCCTCATGGGCAAGGGCGAGAAGGTCAAAGTCGCTTTCAACGATCGTCAGGCCGCTTTCGAAATCGCCATCGACGAAGCAGGTGACTCCGGTCTCGTCGACCATCTTTACCTCGTTTCCAAGATCGTGGAGGGCAACTATCCGAATTATCGCCAGGTCATTCCCAAGGAGACTGAGCACCGCGTTAAAATCGAACGTGAGCTCATGCTCGAATGTGTGCACCGTGCCGCGCTCGTGACTTCCGACAAGAGCAACTCGGTCAAGTTGAAGGTCAGCAAGAACTTGCTCGAAATTTCCGGTCAATCCACCGAATACGGTGAGTCCCACGAATCGATGGCTATCGCTTACGACGGTCCCGAAGTGCAAGTCGCCTTCAACCCGCAGTTCCTCATGGAGCCGCTCAAGGCGCTGTCCAAGGACGAAGTCTTCTTCGAGTTCAAAGACGAGCTCAGCCCCGGACTCTTCAAGACATTGGATAACTTCATCTGTGTCATCATGCCGTTGCGCTTGAACTAAGGCTTCCTTTCTCGTAGCGGTGCGACGCCAGTCGCATCGATGTAGACAAATTTTTGGCATCTTGTCTGTCGACCCCGCTAGCGCGGGTTCGTTACAAATAAGGCACTCTATCTATCAGATCGCCAAATGCTCGACACCACCTCAGTCCAATATCTGCTCTTAGCGGTCGCCGTTTTGACCGTGCTCCTGCCGCTCTTTGGTGGCCGTTTAGGTATTCCTGCGTTCACGCTGCTCGGCCGCTGGTTACGCTGGTTTGTCTTTGCCGCCCTCTTCGCTTACTTCCTTAAAGTCTTCGAGCTCTCTTTCCGTCCTGACTGGGTGCATTTCGTTTCCGGCCTCGCCCTCTGGTTCGTGCTAGAGACCGGTTATAATTGGATAGCGATCAAAGCCCTCAGCCGCAGCGAACTACCGCTGTTTCCTCAGTTCTACGTCAATGAAGATGGCGATGAATGGCCGGCTGATAAAAAATTCATCGAACTCAAAGATTGGCTGCGCAAGGAAGACTACAAACGCCTCAGTCCGCTCAAGGCTGAGCTTTTTGAAGGCACCTACCTGCGTGCTTCGGTTTACGAAAGTCCCGACGGTTTTACCCGGATCCAAATCCTCTTTTTACCCAAACGTAAAGGCGGCGCCACAGCATGCTACACGATCAGCACCCATACTAAGGAAGGTGAACGCATTATTACGGATAACCTCTTCCTCCCCTATGGCGGCTACTATCCCGAAAGTTGGAACATGTGTCGAAAGCCACTGATTGGTTCCCTCCAGCGGCTTTTGTTGCTTCACCATAAGCGTCAGCTTCAGTCGAAGGCTCAGCCCGTCGCCGTGGAGGACGACGCCCTCGAAGAGGTCAACGATCAGCAGCGCATACTCGAACGCCTCAACACCGAAATTGGTTTTCTCGTGCCCCGTGCCCGCCAGGAAGAGGAAGGTAAGATCACCTCCGACGGTTGCTATCGCCTCTGGAAAGAAATGTGGTTCCTTGCTTATTTCGGTAAGTCGGTGGCGTAAGTCCATACGCTATAAAGCTCAGTCAACCAGGCATTACTTTTCTGCAGCCATCTGAGCTTTGAGTTGCTTGGCTGCAAGTGCGTAGCCGCCCGAGCTGCCATCGACGAAGTGGATGTGTTTTCCGTCGGAGATATCGTCGACGAAACAAGTGATCAGGGAACTCTCGGATCTGTGCAGGCCATAGTAGAGCTCGCCTGCGGCATACTGCTTTTCCAATAGTTTAGCAATCGCGGTACTCTGTTCGGCACTTACGTCAATGACCATGCGGAGCATGTCGTCGAATTTCCGATAGTCGGCATGCACACGCATGGAGTCCACATAACGCTGTGGCTTGAAAACGAAGGGGGGTATCTTAAATCTGAATACCAGTATGCAGCAGACAATCTCAACCATCCGGAGCCAATACCGTATAGACCATGGACTACTGTGTAGTCGATGCTCCTGTCGGATGCATTGACGGAGGGATTGATAGGTTGAGAGGTGCGTGTTGACCGGATTGGCCGCTTCGAGCTGACCATCGAGTAAGACATCCAATTCTTTCACAATACCGGCATAGACATCGTAGCTTTGTTCCGCCCTCGCTTGTATGAGCACAGAGAGCACCTCGCCTCTTTGGCTGGGCACGGCGTTCCAGCGGCAAGAAAGACCCTTCATCGAAACTTTCGCCTCCGCCTGATTGGGGAGTAAGTACTCTGAATCAGTTGTTTTAATCCAACGTTCGGCCAGCGTCAGTCCGCCACCACGGAATAGTGTAATACAGCGATTGGCGATCAAATCATATTTGGCGACTTCGATCCGGGCACCCGCTTTGTGGAGTAATTTCATTTCGACCGCACCGATACGCAGTTCTAAATCAAAGTTTTCCCTAGACATGGATTGAAGCCCGTTCATGGCTTCAGTGATACCTTGCATCCGGCTATTTGGTACAGCAAAGCTCGCACCGTCTCCACCGAAGACGAAGGGGAAATCCATGGTCCCCAGAACATTTCGCACTGCAGCGATAGTGGCGGCACCGACTAGATTTACATCTTTGTAGCGTCCAGCTTCGATCGCCTTGGTTGATCCGCGAACATCCGTAATTACAACAGTCCAGTCATCGGGCAGCTCCATATAGTGGGTGGCATCCGTCAGCTCAGCAAACTTGGTAAGCGGTATCAGTTGCTGGTAGAATGTGTCTGTTTTAGACATGTGTGGAATGAATGTTGGGGACGGGGGTAGGCGATATGAATCTTACACTACTGATGATATAACAAAAAAGGCGACCGCATAACACGGTCGCCTTTTGGAAAGAAAAAGAAGCAGCTTACTGTCCGCAACCCTTGGCGGCATACATGCCTGTCAAGACGGAGCGACGATTGAAGGCGGCAGTGGCACGCTCTTCGGCTTGTTGCTTGTTCATGTTGTTAACTTGGCTGGCAGCGCTGAAAGCCGAACCAACGTAGGGCATGGAAGAGCCCATTGCACCTAGACCACCTGAATAGAGCGCGGCGTGAAGTGCGGCATCTTGAGTGAGACCGATTACTTGAGCATTGCGCATTTCACCTTCAGCAAGGCCGAGGATGGCGTTCATTTCGTTGGTTTCGGCGACGATTTGTTGGCAAGTCATTTGGCCGTCACCCATCTTATTCACCTGGATCGGAGCGCTGGCCGTGCCGCCGGTCGAGTTGCAGCCGGTGAAGGCGATGAGTGCAAAGAAAAGAGCCGCTAGAGCGGTCAGACGTGTTTTGTTTAGCATGTGGTAGTTTAGTTTATGTTGGTAGGAAGTGCTTTATTTGTAAAATTTTTGATATTTTTGAAAGCCAAAAATACTGAGTCACACATCTGTAACCATAGCAGAATGTATGCGCAAAAAAGCCGCCCGATTTCCCGGACGGCTTTTGGTAGATTCTATCTTGTAACCCGGATCCCGCGTCACGTATCTCGTCTTGACTACATATCCAGCTGAGGGCGGTCTGCCTTTGGCCAATCGATGTGGTAGAACTTGCCGCGTGGCTCGTCCGTGCGCTCGTAAGTGTGGGCGCCGAAGTAGTCGCGTTGCGCTTGGAGCAGATTTTGCGGAAGGCGCGAGGTGCGGTAGCCGTCGAAGTAAGACAGCGCGGAGCTGAAGGTCGGGATGGATACGCCGTGTGTAGCGGCGAGTGCCACGACTTTACGCCAGCTGGCTTGTGCCTTATGGATCGCTTCGGAGAAGTAAGGATCCAGCAACAAGTTGGCTAGATCAGGATCCCGTTCGAAGGCTTCGGTGATCTTTTGGAGGAAGGCGGCGCGAATGATGCACCCACCGCGGAAGATCTGAGCGATCTCGCCGAAGTTGAGCTTCCAATCGTATTCCTTTTGAGCGTAGGCCATCAGCTGGAAGCCTTGTGCGTAGGAGCAGATTTTGGAGGCGTAGAGCGCGTCGCGGATGGCTTCGACCATTTCGGCTTTGTCGCCAGTGAAGGCGGGAGCATCGGGACCCTTGAGAATCTTCTCGGCGGCGACACGTTCATCTTTCACAGCGGAGAGGCAGCGGGCGAAGACGGCTTCGGCCACGGTCGGTGCGGGTGTGCCCATGTCGAGGGCGTTGACGGAAGTCCACTTGCCGGTGCCCTTCTGGCCAGCGGTGTCGAGCACGATGTCGACGAAAGGTTTTCCAGTGACAGGATCGTTTTGCTTGAGAATGTCAGCGGTGATTTCGATTAGGAAGGAGTCGAGCTCGCCCTGGTTCCATTCGTTGAAGATGTCGCCCATCTCGGCTGGTGTGAGGCCGAGCACGTTTTGCATGAGGTCGTAGGCTTCGCAGATCATCTGCATGTCGCCGTATTCGATGCCGTTGTGCACCATCTTGACGTAGTGACCGGCACCGTCGGGACCGATGTAAGCGGTGCAGCTGAAGCCGCCTTCGACGGGCTTTCCAGCTTCGGCACCTTCGAGAGGCTTGCCGGTTTCGGGGTCGACTTTGGCCGCGATGGCTTTCCAGATTGGCTCGAGGTGTGTCCAGGCTTCGGGCGAACCGCCGGGCATGAGTGAGGGACCGAAGCGTGCGCCTTCTTCACCGCCGGACACACCGGAACCGATAAAACGGAAACCCTTTTCTGTGAGCTCTTTCTCGCGGCGGATGGTGTCGTCCCACTTGGCGTTGCCGCCGTCGATGATGATGTCGCCCTCTTCCATGAGTTCTACGAGACCCTCGATCACCTTATCAGTGGCCCAGCCAGCTTGGACGAGGATGATGACCTTGCGTGGGCGCTTGAGAGAAGCGACGAAGTCTTTAAGTTCGGCTTGGCCGACGAGTCCACCGGGAGTGTCCGGATTCGCCGCTACGAATTCTTCCATCTTGGAAGTCGTCCGGTTGTAAACGGAAATTTGAAAGCCGTGGTCGGCGATGTTGAGAGCCAGGTTTTGACCCATGACTGCGAGGCCAATGAGGCCGATATCGGAGGTTGCTTCGGACATAATATTTTTCGGTTGAATTAAAGAAGTTGAGGAAATTTACCCTATTGAGTTACGCAAGGGCAGACTGGGAGGCTGTTATGAATATTCGTCATGCGAGAGATGCAGGGAAACGAAGCCGTCCACTTTACCGAAATTCAGTATGCATTGAAATTGTATATTCTCTCTATATTTTGCATAAATGCGCAGGCGAGCTGATGCACCGTACGATTCTAGTCTGTCCGCCCATGGACTTGTGGTATGAGCTTACTGGTCAGTGTGAGCCCACCGGAGCTGACGCCTTTACAGGCGAGGAGTTTATTAGTCAGTGCACGTAGATGCTGCACAGGGCCTTGGACAAGGAGGACTTCCATTACGTATTGCCCTTCGAGTAGAACGTGTTGGCTGCTGATACATTCTTCGATGTGTTCGCGCTCGATCTGAGCGAGTAACTGCAAGAGTCCGGTTTTTCCTGAGTCATAAAAGAGCGTGATCGTGCCTGCCATGACAGTGGCGCCGTCCTGTTGCTTATGCTGGATGAGGGTCTGCTCGATCATTTCGGCGACGGCCTGAGATCGATTTTGAAAGCCTCGTTCTTCCACCATCTCGTCGAGTGCCACCGCAAGCTTTGCGGGGAGTGATATGCTGATGCGTTGAGCGAGGCTTTGTGGTCTTTTGCTGTCTGATTTCATACGATTTACAGAAAGACCGACAAATCGTAATACTTTTGTCGATATAAATAATACTTTTTTGGCGGTTTTTTCTGCTTGGCACAGTTTCTGCAGTTGGGAGGTGTCTCAGCTTTGCTCAGGCAGCCTCGTTCTTCTCAATTAGAAATACTAAATCAAAAGGAATACCACCATGTTCACACTTCATAAACAGGTCGGAAAAACCGTCCGCACAGGTCTTTGCGCACTGGCACTTATCGCTGCCAATGCGCTCTCCGCAGAACCACTTAAAATCGGCTATAGCGACTGGCCAGGATGGGTCGCTTGGCAGATCGGCATCGAAAAAGGCTGGTTTGAAGAAGAAGGTGTCGAAGTCGACTTCCAATGGATGGACTATGTCGCTTCCATGGACGCTTATGCCGCTGGCCTGCTCGATGCGGTCACAATGACTAATGGCGACGCGCTTGTCACTGGTGGTACTGGGAAACCTTCCGTCGGCATCATTATCAATGACTACTCGAATGGTAATGATATGATTGTCGCTGCTCCGGGGATTGACTCGCTTGAAGACCTTAAAGGTAAGAAAATCGGCCTCGAAGAAGGTTTCGTCATTCATCTTCTCCTGATCAAGGGAGCGGAAGCTGCGGGAATTGACCCGAGTGAATTTGAAATCATCAACACGGCAACGGATAAGACACCTTCTGTTTTCGAAACTGGAGCCGTTTCAGCGATTGGTGCTTGGCAGCCAAATTCTGGTGAAGCCCTCAAAGCAGTGGCTAATTCAAAGCCTGTTTTAACTTCTGCGGATGTTCCAGGAGTCATTTACGACTTACTCTGCGTGGATCCAGAAACTCTCGACAGTCGTCGCGATGATTGGATGAAAGTCGTCAAAGTTTGGTATCGTATCGTCGATTATCTCAAGGATGAGGACAATATTGACGATGCCTTGGCGATCCTTGCTAAACGTGTGTCGATCTCTCCAGAAGAGTATGAGCCGCTCTTTGGTGGCACCTATATCTTGACGCTCGAAGAAGCGCTGAAGGTCTGGGAAAAAGCTGACGGGCTCGGTTCCGTTTATGGATCTACTTCGGTATCGGATTCTTTCAACGTAGACATGGGTGTCTACGAGGAACCACTCAATGTGGATCAATACTTGGATCCTAGCCTGACGGTCGAATACGCAGAGTCGCTCAAGTAGCCTCCACTTACTCGAATTCGTCGTATCGTTTTGTGAGAAGGCGGGTCGTGCCCGGCCCGCCTTTTTTTGACCCTATCACAAGGATCTACGGCAGCAAAATACATATGAAATCACAAAGCAAAGCGGCCAAGACGTCCACTCCTTGGTTTGCCATTCGCAAAGATTTGGACTCCAAGCAACGGCTTACACTGAGCTGTTTATCGTTTATACTTCCTATCTTAATTTGGGCTTTCGTCAGTTATGCGCCCTTTATTTGGCACCCGGATGTGAAGCTCCAGCTATCTGCGGATCGAACGGATGTTACCACCATTTATTCGGCAGGAGATCGTCTCTCTAAGGAATTTTATCCGTCTTTCGTGGAAGCGATTCAGTCGGACAATGCCGAGATATTGGCTGCTCGGGAAGCGGGTGAGGTCGAGGGTTCGGCATCACGGATTCGTCGCGCAAATGTTAAAGTGATGCGGCATATGTCGCCAGTGGCTACGGCCAATGGTTGGCTCTCTCGTGATGAAGCCAAAGACGATAGTAAACTCTATGAAATTTGGCAGCAACTAGCAGAAGGCGACACGCTCGAACAAAAAAGCGTTAAGTTAAGTGCTGAGAACATGGAGATCATTAAGCGAAACTGGGCGATTATGAGTGAGCGTAGTCCGGAGTTTGTATCCAAGTTGCTGCCCGAGACGCCGTTGGAGAAGCTCGTGCCGCAAGGGAAATCTTCGAACCCTAGCTACCTTCCGAGCCCGCACGAAGTCGTGACAAAGGGCATACATGATTTCACCGCAGAGGCGGAGGGTAACAATCCTTCATTATTTCAACGTTATGGGCACTCCCTTAGAATTGTATTCTTAGGTTTTCTATTTGCTGCGGCTGTTGGCGTGCCTCTCGGTGTGGTTTGTGGCACCTTTGATTTTTTCTCAAAACTGTTTGAGCCGTTCATCGATTTCTTCCGCTACATGCCAGCGCCTGCGTTTAGCACTTTGCTGGTTGCTGTCTTTCTTGCGAATGATGCGCCGAAGATCGCACTGGTTTTTGTCGGTACCTTCTTCCAGCTTGTTTTGGTGGTCGCGAACACCACGCGACAGCTCGATGCATCCTTGCTCGAAGCCGCACAGACTTTGGGTGCGAAGAAATCGATTCAAATCAGACGAGTCATTCTACCAGGCATCTTACCGGACTTGTTTAATGATTTACGCATCTTGCTAGGCTGGGCTTGGACATGGCTTGTCATTGCCGAGTTGATTGGCGTGAAGAGTGGTTTGACTGAATTCATGGATACGCAGGGTCGCTTCCGAAACTTCGACAGTGTCTTTCCGGTTATTATTTTGATTGGGGTATCGGGCTTTGTGACCGACCAATTTCTTTCCTCTCTACGCAAATACCTCTTCCCGTGGACACCGGAATCATCGAGTAAGAAGCACGGAATGGTGGGACGATTCGCTGTCTGGATGTTCGACCGTAAGGTCTATGATTCACCTGTTAACGGAAAGACATAATTATGAGCGAAATTATAGAACTACCCAGTTACAAGGAGCAAAGCCCGGAGGTAAGCGCTCGGTTTGAAGCTCTGCACAAGCGCCCGGTAAAGCTAAAGGTCGAAGGCTTAAGTAAGACCTTTCATACCTCAAAAGGCAGCGTCAATGTCCTGAAATCAATCAACCTCAATATCCATCGCAGAGAGTTTGTTTCTGTGATTGGCCCTTCGGGTTGTGGCAAATCGACACTCATTCGTATGCTTGCTGGTCTGGAGACACTTAGTGGTGGGCGATTTCTACTGAACGAAAAGGAAGTTAGTGGTCCCAGTGCGGATCGTGGTATGGTCTTTCAAGGCTATACACTCTTCCCGTGGCTTTCTGTGAAAAAGAACGTCATGTTTGGCCTCGAAGTGAATGGTCGCTCTGGGACTGCAGTGGAGCAGGAAGCCTTGCAATGGATTGATCTGGTCGGTCTTTCCCGTTTTGCAGATGCCTATCCGAGTCAGCTTTCCGGTGGTATGAAGCAGCGGGTTGCCATTGCGCGTGCATTGGCGACACAGCCAGAGGTGCTCTTTATGGATGAGCCTTTTGGCGCACTCGACCCACACACTCGCAGCCAGATGCAGGCCTATTTATTACAGATTTGGAAGAACGTCGATGTGACCATTATGTTCGTCACGCACGATCTTGATGAAGCGATCTATCTCTCTGATCGCATCTTAGTCCTGAAAGCAAACCCGGGTGAAGTGCATGAGTTTATCGAAGTGCCTGTGCCGCGTCCACGCACGCCCGAGCAGTTTCTAAGTCCGGAGTTTTTATCAGTGAAACAACACCTTGAAGAACTCATTCATCCGAAAAGTTCAGATGATGACGAACCCAGTAACCTGCCGATCGTTCGCATGACAAGTGCTGATGATAATGTGGAATAATTACTCATGTCCTCGACTAGCCCCAGTGTTTGCATTGAGCAATTGCCTTGGCCAAAGGTGAAGGCGTTGCAGGCGCATTGCTCAGTCATCGTGCTGCCGTTGGGTGCGACGGAGCAACACGGACCCGCGCTCCCGATCAATACCGATACCGTCATCGCCGATGCGCTTTGCCGAGCCGCTTGCGAGCAGGCAGGCGTGGCGGTGTCACCGACGATGCCTTACACGTCTTCGGCTGCCCATTCGACCAAGTGGCCGGGTACTTTCTCGCTCACGCCTAAAGTTCTGATCGATACGCTCATCCAGTTCGCCAAGTGGGCTGAGGCGACTGCATGGCAGAAGCTCTATATCGTCAACGCTCATGCGGGTAATGATGCGCCGCTGCGGGTGGCGGTGGATCAAATCCGCCTTGAGCTGATGGGGCGCCTGCAGGTCGGCTATCTCAATACCTTCTTCATTAATCCCGAGATCGAAGCGCATTTCATAGAAGACGCTGCCGATCTACATGCCAACAAGGGCGAGTGCGATCTCATGCTACACCTCGCACCTGAAACGGTTGACCAAGATGCGTTCGCCACCGCCGACGACCCGGATCGTACTGACGGACTCGTCTTTTCCTATCCCGTATCACAGACCAGCCTCAACGGCACGACTGGCGCGCCTTCCCAGGGTAATGCTGCCGATGGCGAACGGCTTTTCAATATGATGCGTGACGCACTTGCCGACAAACTCGAGCGAGCCAAAACCGAACAGCCGCCTCTCGCTAAAGCCGATTGGGCGGGAGTTCCCGCCGGATTCTATAACTAAGATAATTTTCACAAATGCTTTCTTGAACTTCAATCGTAATACTTTTAACAAAATAAGTAATAATACATGAACTCAACTTCCAGTCACAGTGATCTCAAAGATCAGCTCAAATCCAAGGGCGTGAAATACTGCATCGGTGCCTATGTGGACATCCACGGCGTGCCCAAGGGCAAGGTTGTGCCCATCGATCACTTCGAGCATTTTGCGGCCGGATCGGAGCTCTACACCGGATATGCCTTGGACGGACTCGGCCAAGCGCCCAATGACGACGAGATCGCGTCGCTCCCGGACACGGATCATATCATCCAGCTCCCCTGGCAGCCGGAAGTGGCCTGGATGCCTGCGGACAATACGTTCAAGGGTGAGCCCTACGAAGTGAATACACGCGTCGCCTTGAAGAAGGTTCTGGCCGAGGCGGAGGAGATGGGCTTCAAGGTCAATCTCGGCATCGAGTGCGAAGTCTTCGTACTTCGTTTGACCGAAGAAGGGAAACTCGAAATCCCGAACGACGACGACAACCTCGAAAAGTCCTGCTACGATGTGAAGCGCTTCATGGATCGTTACGAGTGGGTGGACAAAGTCTCGACCACGATCAACGATCTCGGCTGGGATTTATATTCCCTCGACCACGAAGACGCTAACTCGCAGTTCGAATTCGATTTCAAGTATGCCGATGCACTGACGATGTGCGACCGCTACATTTTCTTCCGCATGATGGCCAAGCAATACGCCGCGGAAGAAGGCCTCATCGCCACCTTCATGCCGAAGCCTTTCGCCAACAAGACCGGCAGCGGCGCGCACTTCAATCTCTCGCTCGCGGATGCGAAGAGCGGCGAGAATCTCTTCGAAGATGCCAGCGACCCACGCGGCCTCGGCTTGTCGAAGCTCGGCTATCAATTTAGCGCCGGCATCCTAAAGCACGGTCCCGCGCTCTGCGCCACTTTCGCGCCGACGGTCAACAGCTACAAGCGCCTCGTGCGCAAGGGGCTCATGTCCTACTATTCTTGGGCGCCCGTCTTCAATTCCTACGGGAGCAACAATCGCACGAATTCGCTCCGCGTGCCGATGGGTGGTGGACGCATTGAGTCGCGCAACGCCGATGCGGCCTGCAACCCCTACCTCGCCGCCACGCTCATGGTGGCCGCCGGACTCCAGGGGATTAAAGAAGAGCTCGACCCGGGCGACGCCCAAGAGGACAACCTCTATGAACTCACGCCGGAGCAGCTGGCCGCGCGCGGCGTTAGCGAGCTGCCCCGCAGCTTGGACGAAGCAGTCGAAGCCTTCGCGGCGGATCCTTTCATCGAAGAAGTGCTCGGCTCCGAGCTCCGCAACGAATTTATCAAATACAAATCCGAAGAGTGGCGCCAATACCACCAGCGCGTCAGTCAGTGGGAGATCGATCAATACGCGCGCTTATTCTAAGCGCGGTTCACCAGTTTTCCGTTGACGGTTTTTCAGTTCCAATAACCCACTCTGCGCATCTCGCATCTCGCATCTCGCATCTCGCATCTCGCATCTCGCATCTCGCATCTCATATCTCGAATCACCATGATCCACACAGAAACACTCCATGGCGGCACCATGTGGTCGAAAGTCATCGGCCGCGGTAAAACGCTCCGCCTCACCGACCTAGAGGGCAAAGCCAACGTAGGCATGCTCCTCTATAACGCGCTCGAAAAAGAAGAGCGCTATAACATGCCCGACACGCTTAAAGGTCAGCACATCTTTTATCTGACTGCGCCGTTCTGCCTGCACTCGGACATGGGGCGTCTCTTTGCTTCGATCACTGAGGACACCGCCGGTTGGCACGACACGGTCTGCGGCGCATCCGACGCTGCGCTCGTCGAAAAGAAATACGGTATTAAGACGTACCAAGACGTACATAACGACTGCTACCGCGATACCCGTCGCGGTTTCCTCATCGAGCTGGCCAAATGGGGCATGGGCAAGCGTGACCTCGTGCCGAATATTAACTGGTTCTCTAAAGTCGTGAGCGACGAAGGTGGCAAGCTCAGTTACGTGCCCGGAGCCTCCAAGCCCGGCAGTCACGTCGACCTGCGTTTCGAGATGGATACACTCGTCGTGCTCAGCACATGCCAGCATCCGCTCGACCCGAATCCTGAGTACGATCCCGGCGATGTGAAGCTCGAAGTCTTCAAGGGCGAAGCCCCCACCGTCGACGACCCCTGCTTCCAATCGCGCCCGGAGAATCTTCGCGCCTTCGAGAATACCGAAACCTACCACAAACTGAGATTTTAATGTAGTGACAAGCTTCCAGCTTGTCCTCTCGTCCACCCGACAAGCTGGAAGCTTGTCACTACTAACTTTCCCATGAACTTAACTGAAAGCACACTCTCCCCTGAAACAGCCGCCTATCGTGAAGTCATCCTGGCCGGCGATTTCTGGGTTCAGGAAATCAAGAAAGGCCAGACGCTCCGGATCCTCGACCTTGAAGGCAACCAAGCGGCGGATACGCTCTTCTATGATGCCAACGATCCCGAGAACCGTTACAGCGCATCGGATACGATCCAACGTCAAGCTGCGCTCTACTTGACGACAGGCACCGAGCTCATCTCTTCACAAGGCGATGTCTTGTTAAAGATCACGGCCGATACCTGCGGACGCCACGACACGGTGGGCGGTGCCTGCTCGCGCGAGAGCAACACCATGCGCTACGCCCATGAGAAGGAGCACATGCATGCTTGCCGCGACAGTTTCATTTGCGGCATCCAGCATTGGGGTCCCGATCTCGGAAAGCGCGACATCACCTGCAATATCAACTTTTTCATGAACGTGCCCGTCACGCCCGAGGGTAAACTCACCTTCGAAGACGGCATCTCCGCACCCGGTCGTTACGTCGAGCTCGTCGCCGAGCGCGATGTCATCTGCCTCATCTCCAATTGCCCACAACTCAACAATCCTTGCAATGGCTACAACCCGACACCGGTGGAAGTCATCATCTGGGATTAAACGTAGTCACAAGCTTCCAGCTTGTGCATTCAAATTACGACAAGCTGGAAGCTTGTCACTACACTACAATGTTCAACAAAGTCCTTATAGCTAACCGCGGCGAAATCGCCTGCCGGATCATACGAACGCTCGATTCACTCGGCGTGCAGTCCGTCGCCATCTATTCTGAAGCCGACCGCGACGCTCCGCACGTGGCGATGGCCACCGAAGCGTATTGCATCGGGCCGGCTGCAGTTAGCGAAAGCTACCTGCAAGCCGCGAATATCCTCGATATCGCCAAAGAAACGGGTGCGCAAGCCATCCACCCCGGCTATGGTTTGCTCAGTGAAAACGCTGACTTCGCCACGGCTTGCGAAAAGGCCGGGATCGCTTTTATCGGCCCCACTGGGGAGCAGATGCTGGCCTTTGGACTCAAGCATGAGGCACGTCGTCTCGCAGAAGAAAATGAAGTGCCGCTTGTTCCCGGAACTCCGCTGCTGAAAGACCTTGCTTCGGCTCGAGAAGCGGCGGCGGGGATCGGCTATCCGATCATGCTCAAGAGCACGGCCGGCGGTGGTGGCATCGGCATGCAAGTATGTCTGGACGAAGCCGAGTTGATTGAGGCTTTCGATCGTGTCGAGCGCCTCAGCCAAAGCCACTTCGGGCAAGGTGGGGTCTTTCTTGAAAAATTCATCACCCACGCGCGCCACTTGGAAGTCCAAGTTTTTGGCGACGGCTTAGGCCATGTGGTTTCTCTAGGAGTTCGCGACTGCTCCACTCAGCGTCGTAATCAGAAAGTGATCGAAGAAACGCCGCCTGCCAACGTATCCGAAAATGTGATACAAGGGCTCCAGGACTCCGCGCTTCGTCTTTGTAAGGCATTGCACTACCGATCCGCTGGAACCGTTGAGTTTATCTACGATAACGATAGTAGCGAATACTACTTCCTTGAAGTGAATACGCGCCTGCAAGTCGAGCACGGTGTGACGGAGCTGGTCACCGACGTCGATCTGGTCAGTTGGATGGTGCAACTCGCTTCCGGCGACATGACCTTGTCGCCCGAGACAGAGATCGTCCCCCAGCATGGGCATGCGATCCAGACACGACTCTATGCGGAAGACCCGAATAAGAATTTTCAGCCATCGAGTGGCTTGCTCACGCGTGTGCAATTTCCTGAGGGCGTACGATGCGACCACTGGGTCGCCTCCGGCACAGATGTGAGCCCCTATTACGACCCGCTTCTGGCGAAGCTCCAAGTCTATGCCGAGGATCGCTCCTCTGCGGTAAAAGCGATTCAAGACGCGCTGGGTGAAACTCGCCTCGATGGGATCGAAACGAATCTGCACTACTTGCGCTCGGTGGCGGCATCTGAAGTTTTCACCAAAGGTGAGGTGGTCACCAAGTCCTTGGCCTCGCATGTTTTCGAGCCGCACAGTTTCGAGATCTTACGCGCGGGCACGATGACGACGGTGCAAGACTATCCCGGGCGTGTCGGTTATTGGGAAGTCGGTGTGCCACCTTCGGGGCCGATGGACACCCTCGCCTTTCGTTTGGGCAACCGTCTGCTTGGCAACGATCCTGATGCGGCCGGGTTGGAGATTACGGCGACGGGGCCAAAGATACAATTTAATGCGACCTCCACTGTGGTGCTGACGGGTGCGCTGATGGCGACGACTCTGGATGGTGAACCGGTCGATTTCTACAAACCCTTCGAGGTGCCAGCCGGCTCGGTGCTCGATATTGGCAAGCTGACCAATGCGGGTGTGCGCAGCTATCTCTTGGTCGAAGGCGGTATTGATGTGCCCGAGTATCTCGGCAGCCGGTCGACTTTTACCCTCGGCCAGTTTGGCGGGCACGGTGGTCGTGCTCTGCGACTAGGGGACGTGCTGCATGTTGGAGTCCCGCCTTTAGGTGGTTCGACATATACCTTGCCGCCTGAAGGCGGGCCTCCAACCCTCTCCCACGAGTGGGATATCGCCGTCCTTTACGGGCCGCACGGCGCGCCAGATTTTTTCACGCCGGAGGATGTCGAAACATTCTTCGCAGCCGAGTGGGAGGTGCACTACAACTCGGCTCGGACAGGTGTACGTTTGATTGGCCCCAAGCCCGAGTGGGCTCGCCCCGACGGTGGCGAGGCGGGCTTACACCCTTCGAATATCCACGACAACGCCTACGCGATCGGTGCGATCGACTTTACCGGAGATATGCCGGTCATCCTAGGACCTGACGGCCCTAGCCTTGGTGGCTTTGTCTGTCCGGCGACGATCATTCAATGTGAGCTTTGGAAAATGGGTCAGCTCAAGCCAGGCGACAAGGTGCGTTTCCGTTGTGTCTCCCGTGAAGAGGCCGAAACTTTGCGCAATCGCTATGAAGCCTATCTGCTCGGTGATGAAGCCGAGCTGCCCAATGTAGGCGATGCAACGGGTGCGCTACCGGATTCAGGTGATGCCATCCTGCACGACGTGGGTGAAGGTTCGGATCGTTTGGTCATCCGCCAAGCGGGTGATGCTTACGTGCTCGCCGAGATCGGTGATATGGCGCTTGATTTCAAACTGCGCTTTCACATCCACGTGCTCTATGAGGCGCTCAATAAGGCTAGCTTCGAGCCTGTTGAAGACTTGACGCCAGGCATCCGTTCGTTGCAGGTGCATTTTGACCCCGATCAGGTCAGCGCCGAGTCGGTGGCTGCTTGGATTGCTTCGGTCAATGGGCAGCTGCCGCCACTTGAGGATATCACCGTGCCCTCACGTATCGTGCATTTGCCGCTCTCCTGGGACGACCCTTCTACCCAGCTCGCGACTAAGAAGTATATGCAGTCCGTGCGCCCGGATGCGCCTTGGTGCCCGGACAACATCGAGTTTATTCGGCGTATCAATGGATTGGATACACGGCAGGATGTCTATGACGTCGTCTTCAACGCAAAGTATGTCGTGCTCGGCTTGGGTGATGTTTATCTGGGGGCACCCGTCGCCACGCCGATGGATCCGCGCCACCGCTTGGTCACGACGAAGTATAATCCCGCCCGTACGTGGACGCCGGAAAACGCCGTCGGTATCGGCGGCGCCTATATGTGTATTTACGGAATGGAAGGGCCCGGCGGTTATCAATTCGTGGGTCGCACCGTACAGATGTGGAATCGTTATCGTAGCACGGCTTCCTTTAAAGAAGGTAAGCCCTGGTTGCTCCGCTTTTTTGATCAGATTAAATATTATCCCGTGAGCGAGGAAGAGCTGGTTCAGCTTCGTCAGGATTTTCCTCAGGGGCGCTTTAATCCGAAAATTGAAGAAGGTCACTTCAGTTTAAGTGAATACCAAGCGTTCCTTGATAAGAACGTCACGGAGATCAAAGCTTTCAAAGCGAATCAGCAGGAGGCCTTTGATACAGAACGTGCACATTGGAAAGCGACAGGGCTCGACAAGTATGTGGAAGAAGAAGCCATGTTGGCCGAAGACGATGGTGTCGGTTTGCCCGATGGTGCGGAGCCGGTGGAAAGTCCGGTCGCTGGAAGCGTGTGGAAAATCCTCAAGGCTGAGGTCGGTCAAGTCGTCGAAGCTGGCGAGACTTTGGCCATCTTGGAATCAATGAAAATGGAAATTAAACTAGATGCCCCCGTTGCTGGAACGCTGTCTGCTAATCTCTGTAAGGAAGGCCAAGCCGTACAACCGGGGCAGGCACTCTTTGGAATTACTGAGAAAACTTAACACGTAGGGGCTACACTTGTGAAGACCGCCGAGCCTTTGCCGACGACACTGTGGTCTTCATAAGTGAAGCCCCTACAAATTTACAATGAACATATCCTTAGACATTCAATCTCTGCATAAGCTTTTTGCGGATAAGGCGCTGACACCGCGTCAGCTGATCGAAGCTCTCTGCCAACGTGCGGAGTCGATCAATAATCCTAACATTTGGATCTACCGTTTGAGTGCTGACGAGCTCGAGCCCTATTTGCACAAGCTGGAGGGTTCGGATCCCGGCACCTTGCCACTCTACGGCATCCCCTTTGCTATTAAGGATAATATCGATCTGGCTGGTGTGCCGACGACCGCGGCGTGTCCGGCCTATGCCTACACGCCGGAAGTTTCAGCGACCGTAGTGGAGAAACTGATACAGGCTGGTGCGATCCCAATTGGAAAGACGAATCTCGACCAGTTTGCGACCGGACTGGTGGGTGTCCGCAGTCCCTACGGCACACCTCGTAATCCCCTCGCCCCGGAACGCGTGCCAGGTGGCTCGAGCAGTGGCTCGGCGGTGGCGCTTTCTGAGCAATTGGTTTCTTTCTCTTTAGGCACGGATACGGCGGGCTCCGGACGTGTGCCTGCGATGTTCAACAAACTATGGGGCTTGAAGCCGAGTCGCGGACGTCTGAGTACGGGCGGTGTTGTGCCGGCATGCCGCACACTCGATTGCGTTTCCATCTTCACACTCAATGCGGAAGATTGTCAAAGCGTGCTCAATGTGGCGGAAGGCTTTGATGTGGCGGACGCCTATTCGCAGCCGACCAAGGACGTCTATCTGTCCGCTTCGAAAGTGATCGGGGTGCCCCAGCCGGAGCAGTTGCTCTTTTTCGGTGATGTGGGCTATGAAGCGACTTGGCAGAGCGCTCTCGACGACCTGCGTGCAAAAGGGTGGGCGATCAAAACAATTGATTTCGAGCCTTTCCTTAAAGCCGCCCGCCTGCTCTATGAAGGTCCGTGGGTCTCTGAGCGGACGACTGTGCTCAAGGACTTCCTCGAAACGAATGCCGATGACTTCTTCCCCGCCACACGCACGATTGTCGGCGGAGGCCTGGACAATACGGCTTGTGACGCCTTTTCGGCAGCCTACAAGCTGGCCTCACTCCGTCGCGAGAGTGAGTCCGTTTGGGAAGGGCTGACGGCGATCGTCACACCGACCGCTGGCGGCTTCCCCACTCTTGCGGACATGGAAGCGGATCCGATTGGTCCGAACTCGCAGCTCGGGTATTACACTAATTTCATGAATCTGCTCGATCTCTGCGCGGTGGCCACGCCCGCCGGTGAGACGGATGCTGGCCTGCCTTTCGGTATCACTTGGATCGCGCCACGTGATACGGATCGGGCGCTGGTTGATATTGCCACAAATGGGCCTGAGAAACCTGGTAGGGCGCGATTTCCGCATCGCGCCGCCGAAACATCCCGCGGTTCGTTGGGGACAACGAACCCTACCCTCGAAGAAGCAATCCCGCTTCTACTCTTTGGCGCTCACATGAAGGGCTTGCCGCTCAACGCTCAAGTTCTTGGGCTCGGAGCGAGCTTTGTGGGTGAGGTGCAAACGTCTGCGAATTACAAGATGGTTTACCTGCCCGAACCGGCACCACACCGTCCTGGAATTCTCCGCTTAAGCGAAGGTGGTGCCTCCATTGCGGCGGAAGAGTGGTATTTGCCCAAGTCAGCTCTCGGCGAGTTTCTAGCCACGATCCAACAGCCGCTCGGCCTTGGTCATGTTGAACTGGCCGACGGGCGCAAGGTGCACGGCTTCCTTTGCGAAGCGGCGGCGGCTGATGCGGCCGAGGATATCTCCGCGACTGGCGGGTGGCGCAGGTTTCTCGAAAGCCGTTAATTTTTCCTGACGCAATTCACTCTCAGCCACTCGGTGAGTGCTTCGTCCGTCAGGCGGCTATCGGCCAGCGCGAGGATTTGTAACGCAGCTTCTTCCTCTGTGGCTTCGAAACGATAGCCATTAATGCCAAGAAATGCGTACACGGCCATGAAACCGGTTCGTTTGTTACCGTCGATGAAGGGATGACTTTTCACTATGCCGGAGCAGTAAACTGCCGCTAACTCGAATATCGACGGCTTGGGATCACCATAGCTGAAATGCTGAAGCGGACGATTAAGCGAAGTTTCGAGTGCACCGCCATCCCGTAATCCATCACCACCTCTGAATCGTGAAATTGAAGTAGAGTGAATCGCTTCAATGGTCTCACGGTTGAGCCAATTAGCTGTGCTCATTTGGCAAGCTCCCGCATAGTATTGCGGTATCGTTGCATGCCTTCTTCTGCGACGCGCATGATTTCATCGAAGCCCGGGCGCTCTGGATTGATGTTAAGCGTATTATTCGGTGCTTCCGTCAGATACACGGTAGCGCCTTCTTCTACATTGAGTGTGTGTAGCGCTTCTTTGGAGAGAACGATTCCGTATGAATTGCCGATTTTGCGTATTTTGGTTTTGATGGGCATGGTTATAACAAAAGTTATTCCATGTGTTTTGTCAACTTTGCCTCTAGTCTTCCAGCCCCAGCACTTCCTCCGCGAAGTCCTCCATCATCTCAAAGGCGCGCTCCGCCGTGCGGGCGTGGTATCGGGAGCCGTCGGAGCTGGCCTCGGGATTGGTGAAGGAGTGCACCGCTCCGCTGAATTGGACGAGTGTCCAGTCGTCGACCCCACCTGCTTGCATGGCGGCGATGAAGGTCTGAACATCGGCTTGCGGGACGTAGGGATCGTCGGCACCGTGGAGGATGAGCTGCGGGATTTTGATCTGATCGGCATCCTCGGCCAGAGTGGGTGACTTGAAGTCACCATGAAATGACACCACGCCCTCGACGGCATCGGTGCCGCTACGGGCGAGCTCCAAAACGGTGCCACCACCGAAACAGAAGCCGATCGCGAGCGTCTTTTCCGGGTCGATGGGGTGTTCGCTTGCGAGACCGTCGAAGACTTCAATCGCTTTGAGTGCCCGCTCACGCATGAGGGCTCGATCTCCACGAACGGCTCCGGCTGCAGCGCCGGCCTCGCTGGAGCTGTTCGGGCGAACGTCCTTGCCATACATGTCGGCGACGAAGACGGCAAATTCGTCGTTTGCGATCATTTCTGCCTTGGTGTAGGCGTTCTCGGTCGGTCCCATCCAGTTGGGATACATTACAATGCCTGATAGCGATTGCCCCTCTGTGTTTGGGTCATAGATGAGCATGCCTTGAAAATCTGTGCCATTGAGTTCGTAGTCCACGGGAACGCGAAGCATATCGGCGTTCAGCCATAGAGTGGATGCGAAGAGGAGAGCGGGGATAGTCAGTGTCGGTTTCATGGATTACACAGGGATTTCAGCTTGTCCCTTTGTCAAACGAAGCTGGTGGTACGTAGTAGCGACTTCGCCATCCCGCAGCGCCTTCGCTTCCGCCCGACGGCAGCGGCCGCTACGTTCTGACAACTTTTCGAATCGCACCCGTCCGACTACTGAAACGAAATCAGGGGTTGTCTCCCTTCCAATTCTATACACAGGTATTGGAATGGAAGTTCACGCTCGTATATCCAAGGAATGGCGCAAACGCATGCTGTTCATGTTTTTCATGATTTTCGGCATCGCCGCTTGGTTCCTCAGTGATGGCTATTATTTCTGGCCGAACGAGGATCAGCGCTACGAGGAATACACCGAAATCCTTGAGGAGCTGGTCGAGGCCGGAAAGGCGGAAGACGCCGAGAGCTCTTCCGTGCAGATCGCTTGGCAACGCCACGCGCGCGAGCAGGGTTATAAGAGCAAAGTCCCCAAAGAGCGCGACGATGCCGCTATCCGCGAGCAGCTCATGATCGGTTGGGTCATGATGATTGGCTCCCTCATTTTCTTGGCTTGGATTGCTTGGAATCACACGCGGAGCGTGCGTGCCGAAGGCGAGACCGTGTTCGGTGTTTCCGGCGAGCGCGTGGAGCTCGACTCCATCGTCGCGACCGACCGCAAGAAGTGGAAGAATAAGGGCATCGCTTACGCGATCTACGATGTGGGTGGTAAAACGAAGCGCCTCTGCTTGGATGATCACAAATTCAAGGGCTGCGAAGCAATCCTCCTCGAAGCCGAGGAGCGGATCAAAGCGCGGGCGGATCAGGCTGAGTAGGGAAACGATTTCACGAATTCCGTGAAAAATGTGACATGTGCTCGACGATTCGAGCATACTGGGCTATAGACAGATTTTTATTAATTTAACCATGAAACTAGAAAACAAAGAAGGTTCACAAATCCCATCCGTTGTCTTTCGCACACGCGTAGGCGACGATTGGGTCGATATTAACAGCGACAGCTTGTTCGCAGGCAAAAACGTAGTGGTGTTCTCGCTCCCCGGAGCTTTCACACCCACCTGTTCTTCCTCGCACTTGCCACGCTATAACCAACTGGCGGGTCTTTTTAAGGAGCAAGGCGTTGACGAGATCGTCTGTGTTTCGGTCAACGACAGCTTCGTGATGAATGCTTGGCAAGAGGATCAGGAAGCGGACAAGGTTACCTTAATTCCTGACGGTAACGGAGAGTTTTCTGACAAGATGGGTATGTTGGTGGACAAGGCTACGCTCGGTTTTGGTAAACGCTCTTGGCGCTATTCCATGTATGTCAGCGATGGTGTCATCAAGAAGATGTTCATCGAGCCAGATCAAGAAGGCGACCCCTTCGAAGTCTCAGATGCCGACACCATGCTGCAATATCTCGCGCCCGACGTCAGTGTGCAGGAGCCGATGACTGTTTTCACCAAGCCTGGCTGCCCTTATTGCGAGCGTTCCAAGGCACTCCTCAAGGAGCAGTGCTATCCGTTCGAAGAAGTTGTCGTTGGTAAAGACATCACACTGGCCGGCTTGAAGGCAATTTGCGGCGAAGAGACTGCACCGCAGATCTTCAAGGATGGCAAATATGTCGGTACTGAAGAAGAGCTGGAAAAGCTCTTCCTTTAAATGGCTTCTATCGTTTGAAATAATTAACTCAAAGCCGACCGGGGAGCCCTGGTCGGCTTTTTTTGGGCCTAGTTTTCGCTAGAGCAACGTAGAAGAACTGAAAACTGTAGCGACGTTGCGCACTTGTCCGCCGTAGCTCGGAGAGCGAAGGAGGAGCAAGGTCGACGGACTTGCGACTGGCTTGGCTTTATGGTCGTCGACGTGACTGCGTCACATCGCTACCTCAAACCTCAAGGCGATCAGTTCAGTCCAACTAAACGCAGAATGCGCTAGCTGGAGCTAGCCTTCGATTTTGGCTGCGATGCCTTGTAGGGCAAATGTCTGCTTCGCCAGTGCGCTTGAGCTGTCGTCGCTTGCCTGAGCCATACTGACGAGGACATAGTTTTGCTCGGCGAAGCTTATGGGCATGGCGATTAAGACGAACTCAAGCGGAGCTTCGGCCCCTGAAGACTGGATCGAACAGCGTTGAATGTCGGGCTTGCCTTGCAGTGTATTGAGCACCGCAGTGACCGCTCCGCATACGCGACAGTGTGTCGAAGTGCCACACCCACCCTCTCCTTCAGCGACGTGTATGCAGTTCAAGACTTCGCCCGGACGGCAACCATACATTGTGGCCGGATCCTCGACTCCGAGGCTCAGGCGCCCCGCTTTGTTTCCATAGACGATTTGACGATGTGTGTTGAGCAACAAGATCGGTTCCGGACGTTCTTCGACCTGTGTCTGGAGGGGCACATTGCTCTGCAAATCCAGAATTTGGGCATATAGGTCTTCCCATTCCGCGCGCTCGGCTGGAGCATGTTGCGATCGTGTGGCCATCAGAACAATTACGGTATAGAGATTTAGCCGTGTGTCTATGGCAAAAAAGCCGAGCGGCTCATTCACTCATTGCTCAGCTGAATGATCTTAAAGCAATCGAAGACTGTATAATCGCGTACGTTACTTGTGAGCAGTGTGTGGGCACCGTTTTGGTAATAGATCGAAGCAATCCGTGTATCATTGATTCGTTTGCGTCCGAGTCGATGGGTGCGTAGCCAGTGTAGTTGCAGGCGTGAGCTCTGCTCGCAGGGAAAGAGGCTCACGGTCTCACGGCTATTGAGCCAGTCTTCGGCGACTTCCAGAGCCTCCGCTACCTCCAGCGGCCGTTCGAAGCGCTTGGCGTCGGTCACTACGTGAATAAACTCGTCGATCACGGTCGGACACAGCGCGAGCAAGCCGTTCTTCTCGAGCAGTCGCTCACAGACTTTGAGCGCTTCTGAGTGCTCCGGATGCTCGACCACCGTGTGGGCGACGAGAAAGGGTGTGTCCACGCCTACGAGAAATTGTTGGGCGGTGCGCATACGCAGGCTAGATGTTGATCATTTCGTCGAGCAAATCGTCCTCCGCATCCAGTGGACGAAGCACTTTACCGAGCGAACGCGGCCTCAAATCACGCAGGCTGCGGGATCCGGAATCCAGAATGTTCTGTTCACGATAAAGCTCCATCGCCTCGCGAATCAGCTCCGAGGTCTTCCGGTCTTTGCGCCGCGCGTATTCCTGAAACTCACGGTAGGTGGGTTCCGATACATTAACAGTGATGGTTTTCATACATTGAATGAACAATATATAGGCCGCGACGTCAAGACGTAGGTCTTTGCCTTCCGGTGATTCTGATAAATAGCCTGTGTATTTTAAGAGCCGTTTTTCTTTATTATGAATTTACGACATGACCCTGCGGATTTTCTCAATATTAATTATTTGGCGTTTCCTTAGACTGAGTTCCAGAGGATATAGTCAAATATCTCAAAGGAGAGTGGCATCTGTTTTTGCCTAAAAAAGGCCTCCCGTCTCCGGGAGGCCTTTTGGCTTAGTAAACGTTTGTCGTTTCCTGGCTGATAATCGGATCGTTCAAGAAGTCGGCGCTGAAGTTCATGATCGCGCGTCCGGGGCCGATGTTGGCACCTTCGGCGGTGATGCTGAGGTTGGTGTCCTTACCGGGTTCCAGTGTGGTGCGGGGGAAGGTCACGGTTTGGCCGTTGATCGTGCCTTGGGCGTCGCCGGCGACGGCGGTGGGCTTGATCGAGTCGTTGAAGGTCACAGTGACGGTGCCGCTGACGGGCTCGAACTCACCTTGGTTACGCACTTGGATGGTGTAGGTGGTGGCTTCGCGCACGCGGACGGGATCCTTGCTGTCGGTGATCGAGACAGTCACGCCGGGAACGGCGAGCCAGTTGGTGGTCACACTGTCGGAGGCTTCGAGGCCGTTTTCACTGAGGACTTTGACCGTGTTGGTCGACTGCCCCTTACGTGTGGCGGCGATCTCGGTGCGGATCAGCTGGCTGGAGCCAGCGGGGAGATTGGGAATCATCCAACCAATGGCGTCGCCGGAGACGCGGCCGCGGCCGTTATCGGCGACGGAGCTGCCCTTGGGCAGGATGTCGGTAATGCGGACGTTCTTCAGGTCGGTGTCGCCCGTGTTCTCGATCGTGATGTCGAAGGTGACGGGCTTGAAGACGTAGGCTTCGGCGGGGCCGGTCTTGCGGACGCGGATGCCGGATTGGACGACGGCGATGGGCGAGCTGGCGACGGCACTGGAGCCGGGGCCGCCGGACTGGCCGCCATCGTAGGAAGCCACGGCGCGGTTACTGAAGTTACCTTGTTTCACGGCCTTGGCGGTGTAGGTCACACTCTTGGTCTCGCCGGGGTCGAGGTCGCCGATGGGCTGGCGGAGGTTGCTGGTCGGAGTGAAGGCGTCGGGCAAAGTATCGGTCACGACGACGTTGGTCGCGGCGGCGGTGCCGTTATTGGTTACGGTGACGGTCCAGGAGGCTTCTTCGCCGAGTTCGATCGAGGCGGGGCCTTTCTTGACGACGTCGAGCTTGGGCTGGCCGGCGAAGAAATCGATGCAGAAGGCGTTGTCTACAGTGACGGTGGAGCAGATCTGGTGGTTGCCCTCTGAGGTGGGCTTGACCGTGATGTCGATGTTTTGACTATCGCCCTTGCGCATGGAGGGGAAGCTCCAGTTGGCGTTGCTACCCGCAAGGGAAGCGGCGGGATTGGCCGAGCTGAACTGGACACCGGCGGGGATCGACTCGGTCAGGCGCACGTTGTTGACGTTATCGAGTGCCTCGATGGTGATGCGGTATTTGAGCATGCCGCCGACGGAGGCGGGCTCGATTACGCGCTTGGTGACCTTGATTTGGTTGGTCTTAAAAATTGTGTCCGAGCCGCGTTCCTGCGCGGGCATGATGACGCGGCGGGTTGGTTGGACGGTGGATGCCGTGTTATTATCGGCGCCGCGCCATTGCGTTTGCGTGGTAGCGGGTTGGCTTGGTGTGGTATAGCCGCGATCCACTTGTGTGGGTCCTGTTTGGCAACCGGAGAAAGCCAGTGCGAGAACGCTAAAGGCCGAGACGAGATAGAGGGACAGTCGGTTCATAGGGGTATGGTTCTAACGCATCGCGGGTTGATGTAAAGAGTGGGATGCGGGAGATGAGCAGTGGCGTGAGATCGGTAGTCGTTGGATTCTATCCTACGACCCGCGTCGTGCTTGCGTGCCCCTTGCAAGTGTCGGTCGGAGGGTAGAACCCGTCCGACTACTTTGTCGGATACGTCACGGGCTTGACCGATTGCATGGGACGGGACAGTTTTTAGTCATGCTCAAGCCGCTCGCAAAGCACATGCTCGACGTCTTCTTCCCCCGGAGTTGTGTGCATTGTGGCGACGCGGTGGAGCGCTCGGACTATGCCTTTCTTTGCCGGGCGTGCAGCCGCGAGCTCTTTCTCTCGAAACCGCCGACTTGCACGACCTGCGGTTATCCTTTTTTTGGAATGTTGGCCGGCCCCAGGGTCTGCCCGCACTGTGTCGAGCTGAATCCGCTCTTTGAAGAGGGCAAAACTCTTTTTTTGGCCAAAGGCCCCGCTCGTTCGCTGATCCACGAGCTCAAATACAAGGCAGGCTTCTATATTTTGCACGATATCGCCACTATGTTGGAGCGCTCGTCCTATTATAAGGCCTATTTCGAGGGGGCGATTCTTATCCCTGTCCCGCTCCACCCCACCAAATTGCGCGAGCGGGGCTTCAACCAGAGCGAGCGCATCACTGAGGCGCTCTGCCACGCGACGGGGGCGAAAACGCAGCAAAATCTCCTCGTTCGGACGGTTTACACACAAACCCAGACCCGACTGAGCCGAGCCGCCCGTCACCAAAATGTAAAAAATGCCTTTGCTTTGGCAGTCGATGCCGTTGTAATCCCCGATCAAACTTACATCCTCGTCGACGACGTGTTCACCACCGGTTCGACCCTCAATGCCTGTGCCGCCGTTCTCCGCGAAGCAGGTGTCACCCGACTCAAAGTGGCCACCCTTGGCCACGGCTAGTTTATCTAGACTCTTAATTCCTAATTTTTAATTCCCAATTCTCTTATGGCACTCTTCGGAAAACCTCAGTATTCGACGGTCACAGTTAAGAAAAAGGATATCCCTAAGGATCTTTGGACAAAATGCCCCAAGACCGGCGAGATCATTTATAACCGCGTCCTTAAGGAAAACCTCATGGTTGTTCCGAACAGCGGCTACCACTTTCCGCTTAAGGCGCGCGACCGCATCGCCTCGATGCTCGACGAGGGCAGCTTCGAGGAAATGGACATGGGTGTGCACTCGCTCGACCCGCTCGAGTTCAATGCCACGTCTTCGTACCCCGAAAAGTTAAAGCAGAATCAGGCCAAAACCAAGGAGACCGACACCGTGATCTCTGGAATGGGCGCGATGGGCGGCATGCCCGTGAGCATCGCAGTCATGGATTTTCGCTTCATGGCGGCCAGCCTCGGCTCGGCGGCGGGCGAAAAGATCACCCGTGCCATTGAGCGCGGTGTCTCCGAGAAATGCCCTGTCATTATCGTGTCCGCATCGGGCGGTGCCCGTATGCAAGAAGGCATCTTGAGCCTCATGCAGCTGGCCAAGACCAGCGCCGCACTCGCTAAGCTGAGCGAGGCCGGGCTCCCCTACTTCTCCATTTTGACCAATCCCACCATGGCCGGTGTCATGGCCAGCTATGCGTCGCTGGGCGATGTCATTATTGCCGAGCCTGAAGCGCTGATCGGTTTCGCCGGACCCCGCGTGATCAAGGAAACCACACAGCAGGATCTGCCCGCTGGTTTCCAGACCTCCGAGTTCCTCTTGGAGCACGGCCTCGTCGATATGATCATCCCTCGCCTCGAGATGCGCGACCGTATGATCAACCTGATCAAGGCGCTCTACGGGAAAAAGAAGAGCGCGTAATGAATGTAGTGCATGCTTCCAGCATGTTTCAATGAAGGAACAAGCTGGAAGCTTGTAGCTACTTTATGCCACCCTACGCTGAAACGCTTGACTACCTCTACGCGCTAAAAAATCGCGGCTCGAAATACGGCATCGAGCGGATGCGGTTGCTCGTCGAAGCGCTGGGGCACCCGGAGCGGCAGTTCCCCATCATCCACGTAGCCGGCACCAACGGCAAGGGCTCGGTCTGCGCCATGCTCGAAGCTCTCTACCGGGGAAATGGGTACAAAGTCGGCTTTTTTAGCTCGCCGCACCTTGTGCATCTCGGCGAGCGAGCGCAGGTGAACCGCCAGAACCTTTCATCGGGCGAAATCGTGCGCTACACTGAGCAACTTAAGCCCATCGCCGCTGTGCTCGGCAAAGAGGATCCCGATCTGCATCCCACGTTTTTTGAGTTCATCGCGGCGATGGCCTTTCAGCGCTTTGCCACCGAGCAGGTCGATATCGCGTGTATCGAGACTGGGCTCGGTGGCCGTTTGGATGCGACCAATGTCGTCGATCCTGAGTTGTCGATTATCACCACGATCAGTCTCGACCACACGGAAATGCTCGGCGACACCCTCGCCGCGATCGCGGGCGAAAAGGCCGGCATCATCAAACCCGGCAAGCCCGTGCTTATGGGGCGGCTCCCCGCGGAGGCCGAAGCCGTCGTTCGCCAAGTCGCTCAAGACCGTGGCTGTCAACTCTATGCATTGACGGACCGTTTTCCAAATGCCGCGGCACTCCCAGAGACGAATCTCGACGGCGATTTCCAGTGCTGGAACGCCGCGCTTGCTGTCTATGCGACGGAGATTCTGCACGCACGCTTCCCCATTCAGTCAACATTGGCGCTCCAACAAGTCGAATGGGCTGGCCGCTGGCAAAAGCTGGAAGTCGATGGACGCACGCTCATCCTCGATGCCAGCCACAACCCCGAAGGTGTGCTGGAATTAGATAAGAACCTCGCGCAACTTGAGAGCGACGAAGGCCGAAAGCCCATTATCATTTGCGGAACTCTGGGCGAGGACCGTGCCCGCAGTTTGATGCAAGCTGTCGCGCCGCATGCGGAGGAGCTCTATCTTGTCGCGCCGAATCAAGATCGCGCCACGCCGACTGCCTTTCTAAAAAGTTGCCTTCAACGCGATGCCGTCGAAACGAATCTCATCGCCCTCTTCCCTGAGCCTGGGCGCTGCACCGTCGGCGAGCCTGGCGATACCGTCGTGCTGACCGGTTCGATCTATCTCATCGGTGAAGCTCTTGAACGCATCCATGGAAGTACGTCGCAAGACGGTAGCGGCCTGCAGGATAAGGTCTGAGGTCGTCGGTCGGGCATTCGCTAAATGCGATTGCCAAGAGCGGCACCGCTGCGTCATTTCTTAGGCGTGCCTCGGATCGGCTCTTCCGAGCGCGACCGAACTATGAATTCTAGCAATTCCCAAGCACTACCTAAAACATTCTGGTGGCATAATCTCACCCAATTTGGTGGGGCCATGAATGATAATATTTTTAAGCTGATCATGGTCTACGCTTTGATTGCTTGGAAGGGAGAGGAATCCTCTGCGGGCATTCTCGCTTCGGTCGGCTTGGTCTTTGCCCTGCCCTTCTTGCTGATCGTCCCGATTGCGGGCAACTTTGCTGATAAATTCAGTAAGCGCAGGCTGATCGTGATTCTGAAGATGATTGAAGTCATCGTCATGGGCTTCGGTATTTTCGCCCTCTCGTTCAAAAGTGCGCCGATGCTCTACGTGATCATGTTTTTGATGTCGGCGCAGAGCGCATTCTTCGGCCCCTGCAAGTACGGTATTCTTCCGGAGCAGGTGGGTGCGGAGAAATTGTCCAAGGCAAATGGTGCGCTTCAGCTGTTTACCTTTATGGCGATTATTTGTGGCACTGTGATCGCTCCGGAGCTGAGTCTCTGGAGTGAGGGCAACTTCAGTCTAGCCGCGAGCATTTGTATTGTGATCGCCGTTGGTGGATTGTTGGCCGCGACTCAGATCGAGCCCACCCCCGCGCACCCCGAACGTAAGCTCAGTTTCAACGGTTTCGGCTCGGTCTTTCGGACGAGTATCGAGATTTCCAAGGACGGCTTTCTCACGCTGGCGGTGCTGGCGCTTGCCGTCTTCTCGCTGGCGGCCGCATTTATCCAGCTCAACGTATTGGATTTCGGCGAGCAGCACCTCGACCTCAGCCCCGAAGTGGCGACACGGCTCTTCCTCCTCACTGCGATCGGAATTGGCGTGGGCTCCACCACGGCGGGTTGGCTGAGTGGCCGTGCGATCGAATTTGGAATCGTGCCTGTCGGCGCGATTCTTATGAGCCTGAGCTTGGGTGTCCTGGGCATGCTCTCGGAGGGGAATATTTTACTCTCGGCCATCTGTATGTTCGTTCTGGGGTTTGCCTCCGGTCTCTTCATCGTGCCTCTAGAATCGTTTATCCAATACCGCAGCCCCAAGGATCGTGTCGGTGCCATTCAAGCCACGCATTCGTTTATGAGCTGGCTCGGCATCCTGCTCGCCAGCGGGCTCATTTATCTGAACGCCTCGGTCTTTGGTGGCACTGCGCAAAACGGCTTCTTCATGTTGGCCTGCGGCATCCTCGGGCTTGCGATTTTCAGCCTTTGGATTTTGCCGGATTTCTTTGTCAAATTCGTTCTCATGCTCGTCACCCGCTTCTGCTACAGCTTTCGCGTGCGTGGGCTGGACAATCTGCCTGCCTACGAGCCCGCGCTTTTGGTCTGTAATCACGTCAGCCTGATGGATGCGGTGCTCGTTATGACGAGCCAGCAGCGCCGCATTCGCATGCTCATGTCGCGCGAGTTCTATGAAAACTCCGGCTGGCTCACGCGTAAAATCGTCGATCTGGCCAAGGTCATTCTCATTCACAGTGAGGACAATCCCAAGAAGCTGCTCAAGTCCCTCAAGGATGCGCGCACCGCGTTGGACGATGGCTACCTCGTTTGCATCTTTGCCGAGGGTGCCCTCAGTCGCACCGGTATGATGCGCCCTTTCAAGCACGGCTTCGAGCGGATCGTCAAAGGTACGGACTATCCGATCATTCCCGTTTACATCGGCGGAGCTTGGGGCAGCGTTTCCAGCTTTTACCATGGCATGCCCAAGATCCGAATGCTGAAAGACTTCCGCTATCCGGTCAGCGTGCATTACGGAGCGCCGATCCCTCCTACTTCGACGACCTTCGAGGTGCAGCAAGCCGTGCGAGAGCTTTCCGTCGAATCTTTTGAATTGGTCAAAGAGCGCCGCAAGAGCCTCGGGCACGAGTTGATCGACTCCGTGCGTCGCAACTGGAGCAAGCTGGCTGTGGCCGACAGTTTGGGGCGTGAGATGAAGTTCGGCGAGCTCTTGATCGCGAGCTTGATCCTCCGCTCGCGTCTGCGGGCGCAGACCGATGGCGACGAGCGCAGCATTGGCATCCTCCTGCCCACGGGCTCCGGATCGATGCTCGCCAATCTCGCAACGACGCTCGACCGCCGCATCAGCGTGAATCTCAACTACACCGCACCCGCTGCCAGCGTCGCTTCCGCCATCGAGCAATGCGAGATTCGCACCGTCCTCACTTCGCGGCAGTTCCTCAAGCATCTGCCCGAGATGCCCCTTGGTGAAAACGCGCTCTATCTCGAGGATCTCCTCGCCGACATCACCGGTAAGGAAAAGCTCCACGCTTTCTTCAAAGCACGTTTCCGCCCGGCACGACTCTTGATCGGCGGCGTCCATCCCATCCAGCCGGACGATGTCGCCACGATTCTCTTTTCCAGTGGCTCCACCGCCGAGCCCAAGGGCGTGATGCTCAGCCACCATAATTTGCTCTCCAACATGGAGTCCTTCCGCTCGGTCGTCAGCCCGCGCCGCGAAGATGTGATGCTCGCCACCCTGCCCTTCTTTCATTCCTTCGGCTACACGGTGACGCTTTGGTTTCCGCTGCTTTCGGGGATCACCACCGCCTGCCACAGTAATCCGCTCGAGGGGGAAACGATCGGCAAGCTCGCGGAGAAATACAGAGGCTCCATTCTGTTGACCACTCCCAGCTTCCTGCTCGCCTATGCCCGCAAGATTAAGCCGGAGCAGTTGAAGCACTTACGCTACACCTTTACCGGAGCTGAAAAGCTACAACCACGCGTGGCGCAGCTATTTGAAAAACGTTTCGGCGTGCAGCCCTTCGAAGGCTACGGTGCGACAGAGCTCTCGCCCGTCTGCGCACTGAGCTTGCCCAATGTCGTGGTCGATGACTTGGAGGAAACCGGCTACCGCGAGGATCGTCTCGGGCGCGTGCTTCCCGGCATGGTCATGAAGATCGTCCACCCCGAGACGAAGGTCACACTCGCCCCCGGTGAAGAAGGCCTCATCTACGTCAAGGGACCCAACGTGATGTGCGGCTATCTCAATAAAGAAGCGCTCACCGCCTCCGTCTTGCACGACGGTTGGTATGATACCGGCGATATCGGGCTGATGGATCCCGATGGCTTCTTCGCCATTACCGGTCGCCTCTCCCGCTTTAGTAAACTCGGGGGCGAGATGATCTCGCACGGCGCGGTCGAGGAAGCGCTGCAAGCCGCCTTCCAGCTGGGTGCCGATGCCTTGGCTGTCATCTCGATCAAGGATGAGCGTAAGGGCGAAAAGCTCTGCGTCCTCCACACCGCCGATGCGCTGACAGAGGACAGCATACGCGAACAACTTAAAGCGCTCGACATCCCCAATCTCTGGAAGCCCAACCCCAAAGACTGGCACTTTTTAGAGAGTCTCCCCCTCCTCGGCACCGGCAAGCTCGACTACCGCTCATTGAAAGCATACTTGGCCGATGTTTGAACGCGGCGTAATTTTTCACGTGGTTAAGTATTTGAGGTCACCTTTGGAAACTTAATGGTAGTGAGGGGATCCCTTTCTTGCGAAGCAATGTAGGAGAGGGTTTACCCCTCGACTCGCATCGACCGAGGGCTGAATGGTCGAGGGGTAAACCCTCTCCTACGGAAAACGAAACATCCATTCCATCGAATGGTCTTCCGCCGAAATATATTCAATCGGCTTCATTATTGCTTCGTCTGTCGGACTCTCTGAAACTTGTCGCCTAATGCACGCCTCCGAACTCACACTCCTGCTAGATCTCGGCTTTATTGTCGTCACGGCAGCGGTGTTTGCCTTTCTCGGGAAGCTGGTGAAGATGCCCTCCATCGTGGCCTATATCATTGCGGGCATGGTGTTGGGGCCAGGTCTGGGGATTGTGAAGCTGGATCATTCTCTGGAGCTGATTTCGGAGCTCGGGATCGCCCTACTCCTCTTCCTTGTCGGCTTGGAGCTGAGCTTGCAAAAGATACGAGATCTTGGCCGTGTGGCTTTTATCTTAGGTGGCTTACAGGTCTTATTGACCTCGCTTGGTGGATTCGCGATCTCGACTTTGATGGGCTTTGGGGTGATGGAGTGCGTCTTCCTTGCGGCTACGGTGACGTTTAGCAGCACGGTCGTGGTGATCAAACTGCTCGACCAAAAGGGTGCCACGGGGCGGCTCTTCGGGCGGATCGCCATCTCGCTCTTTTTGGCACAGGACATCGTCGTCATTATCGGCTTAACGATTCTCAGTGGCCTCGGTTCCGGTGAGAGCATTGAGCTCGCGGCCATGGCCAAGGGGCTGGGGATTGCCTTTGGCGGCATGGTCATCTTGCTTTTAGTTTCGCTACTCGCGGCGCGCTATGTCCTGCCACGTCCCTTCGCATGGGCGGCACGTTCGCCGGACACGGTCTTTATCTGGGCGCTCTGCTGGTGCTTCCTTGTCGTGCTGCTGGCGCATCAGTTTCACCTCTCGGTGGAGATCGGCGCCTTCCTTGCCGGCATCGCTATCGCACAGCTGCCGATTCATGAAGACCTGCACCGCCGCTTGCACCCGTTGATGACTTTTTTCGTGGCGGTCTTTCTCGTCACACTGGGCATTAAGATGGATCTCTCTGTGCTCGGTGAGGTTTGGAAATATGCTCTTGGGCTGAGCGCGTTCGTCATTTTCGTGAAGCCGTTGATTGTTTTTACGATTCTGAATCGCCTTCGCTACAGTGAATATACTGCCTTTCAAACCGCGACGGCCAGTGGGCAGGTCAGCGAGTTTGCCTTCATCCTCTTAGGCCTCGGTGCGGGTGCCGGGCTGATCGAGGGCACGGTGGTCTCACTTGGCGGGATGGTCGGCATCCTGACTATCGCGATCTCCTCTTATTTAATTATCTATAGCGAGCCGCTCTATGGATTTTTTCAGCGCTTTCATTTGCTCAAAATTTTCAAAGCCAAGCAAGCGCCCGATGTGGAGGTGCTCCACTCGCACGAAGACCATGTGATCGTCGTGGGGATGAATGCGCTCGGGCGTGAGATTGTTAAACAGCTCACACTGCGTGGCGAAACGGTGCTGGCGATCGATACCGATCCGCGGAAGCTTGAAGGCTTGGGTGCGGCCGAGACCTTGATCGGTAATGTGGAGTACGAGTCGATGGTCGAAGAAATCGGACTGCCCAAGGCGCGACTCGTCATTTCGGCGCTGCAGATTGAAGATACGAATCACTTGTTGGCCTACCGCTGTCGCTCGGCGGGCGTGCCTTGCGCGATCCACGCGTTCGATCTCTCGGTGATCGACGACTTATTGGAGTTGGACACCGCTTATATGTTTATGCCGGCGGTCGATGCGGTGCGCGCGCAGCTTGGGTTATTCGACGAGCTGCATGAGGCTGATCAAAGCGAGGAGGTGAATCCCGTATGACCGCGCTCGCGATCCTCCTGCTGGCTGCGGCGATTGCTTTTGGACTGTCCAAGTTTCTGCGCCTGCCTGCGATTCCGCTACTCCTCCTTTCGGGCGCGGGGCTGAACGCCTTGGCCAGTTATCAAACGGTTGAAATTCCGGCTGAGCTGATCAGTGAAATGATCGAGATCGGGCTGGCGGTGTTGGTGTTCACGGCGGGTGTAGAGCTGAGCCCGCGCCGGATGCGGGGGCGCAGTCGCGCAGTGACGATTCTCGCGGTCACGCAGTTCTTTACGCTGGGGATTTGTGGTGTGTTGACGGCTGTTTTTCTCGGCTACGGATGGACGACGGCGCTCTATCTCGGCTGTGCGCTCTCGGCGAGTTCTACGCTCGTCGTGGTGCGCCACTTGCAGCAACGGCGGCAGATGTTTGAGCCCTACGGGCGACTCGTGCTGGGGGTGCTCCTGCTTCAGGACATCTTTATCGTACTGATTATGGTGGCCTTGCTTAAGTCGCCCGAAGGATGGCTAGCGATTTGCAACGGGGTGGCTAATGCGATTGCGCTGGGCGTTTTGGCCGTGGCCTTTCACCGCTGGATGGTGCCTTTCGTTGTGAAGCGGCTGAAGCTTGACGACGAGGAGCTGATGCTCGGTGCCTTGGCGATCCTCTTTGCGTTTTCGTCGATGGCTTACTTGTTGGAGCTTCCGTTCTTAGTGGGGGCGTTTGTCGGTGGTTTCGCGATCTCCGCCTTCCCGATGAACGGTCTGGTGCGTGGAATGTTGGGCTCCCTTTCGGGCTTTTTCCTGGCCTTGTTCTTTATCAGCGCGGGTATGTTTTTAACTATGCCGGATTTGGGGATGATCGGGCATAGCCTCATCTTTATCACAGTGCTGATTATCGTCACAGTATTTTTGGTGGCGATCGTAGCCGAATATGTCGGCTACTCGACTCGTGCCGCCGTGGAGACGGGGCTGCTACTTTCGCAAACGAGTGAGTTCTCGCTTCTGCTTGCGCTCACGGGGGTGGCTTCGGGGCAGATCTCGTCCGAGTTGTTTTCGATGATTGCGTTGATCACGGTGAGCACGATGGCGATTACGCCTTTGCTCTCGCGTGAGAGTGTGGCATTGCGCCTCGTGAAGTGGCACCCGCGCTATCGCAAGGGGGAGTCGGCCTGTGCGGTGATGAAGAATCATGCTGTTTTGCTCGGCTACGGCCGAGCCGGGCCACGCACGGTGCGCTCGCTCAAGGAGCGCGGTGTGGACATGGTGGTTGTGGATGAGGATGCTGGTGTGATTCGGCAGTTGATTGCCGAAGGCATCCCCTGTGTGCATGGCGATGGCTCCGATGTAAGCACCTTAGAGCGTGCGCATTGTTTGGAGGCGAAAGTCGTCTTTTGCTCGATGCGCCGTACGCGCGATGCACAGTTGGCCTTGAACTACCTAAAAGATGCCCCCGTGCACGTCATTGTGCGCGTATTTGAGTCCTTTGAAGAAGAGATGGTGCGAAGTGCTTCCGGCCAACCCGTGCAAACCGCTTATGCGTCAGCGGGACAATTTCTCGAGTGGGTGGATGTGAATTTGCCGCGAGGGGATCGTAGCGACACGACGCCAGTCGTGTCGACGTAGGAAGCACTCAGCTTTCGCAGATCGACCTTGCTGCGCAAGTTCGATGGTATCACGAAGCGAAGAAGAACCTTGGACGCTCGCTTAGGTCTTCCACGCTTTCGCTGGTCAAGTCTGCGGCTGTGGCCAACTCGTTGAGCAATTCGTGCTGGGCGATGCCGGTTTCCACGGCGAGCAGACCGCCTTCGGCGAGGAAAGGTTTCGCCTCTGCAAGAATGAGTCGCAAGTCGTTGAGCCCATCTCCACCGGAAACGAGGGCACTGTGCGGCTCGTGGCCGACGACTTCCGGCTCGGCGGTCTGCATCTCGGCTTCGGTTAGATAGGGAGGGTTGGACACAATAAGATCGTAGCGCCCGCCCTCGGGCAGTGCCTCAAACCAACTGCCTTCGAGAAAGGTCACTCGGTCTGATAAGCCGAGCGCGACTGCATTTTCGGTCGCCAACGCCAGTGCCTCGGCGCTGAAGTCGACGGCCACGACTTCGGCCTCTGCGTATTTCGATGCGAGCGCCAACGCGAGTGCACCGCTACCTGTACCCAAATCCAGAATACGCATGGGTGCAGTGTCGAGCCGGTCGCCAATCAGATCGATGAGTTCTTCGGTCTCATGGCGCGGGATGAGTGCGCGGGGGTCGACCTTGAGCGTGAGCCCGTAAAAATCGGTGTTGCCGACGATGTATTGCAGCGGCTCGCGAGCTGCGCGGCGTTTGACCAGAGGGCGCAGCGCATCAAGCTGCGCCTCGGTCAACGGGCGATCCAGGTCGAGGTAGAGGTCGAGCCGCTTGAGCCCGAGCGAGTGCGCGAGCAGAATGTCCGTATCGAGCTTGGCGTTGGGCACGTTCTTCTGGGCGAAGAAGGCTTCGGTGCGCTCTTTGATTTCGCGGACGGTTAGCATGTTAGTGAGTTCCAAACTCCCATGGGTTGATCAACTTGATACCGAGGCCTTCAAAGTCCTTTGTGTTTCGGGTTGCTATGGTAAGCTTGTGGCACTTGGCGGTCGCGGCGATGAGCATATCGAGGGACGGTAGCGTCCGATCTTGCGGGAATTTCGCTCTCAGTTCGCAGACAGGTAAAGTGACTGGTAGAATGCGTTCCCCGTAGGTGGGCAACAATCGATCCGCATACCAATGATCCAGCTTTTGAGCGAACTTCGGATCTTTCTCACGGACACGTTCAGTCCCATTTCGGATTTCCATTAGACTGATTACGCTGACCCAGAAGTTTGATATTTTTTGGGACTTTTGCCAGTTGACCACTGCCGCCGCCGCTGAACGTCGCCGCAATTCCGAGAGAACATTGGTATCTAATAAAATGGCCATCAGGGGAACTGGATTGGGCGATCCGTCTCTAGTTTTCGATCAGGTATGAAATCCATCAGGTCGCGGTCATCATCCATGCCGATAGCATCGACCATGGTTTGCCCATCGATCTCCGGTTTTGACAATTCCTTTTCGACTACGCGAGCTACCCAGCCAGACAGCGAGAGATCCTCGTCAATCGCGCGGTGACGTGCTTGCTTGCATAGCTCGTCGTCGATCTTGAGAGTTACATTCATGTGTAGCACGATGGCACGGTAGCACGAGGGTGTCAAGTCTAGCTGCTTAGCTCATCTGCTTCTTGAGCAGGTTCTCGATGCGTGCTTCGTAGTCGTAGTTCTGCAACGCGTCGATGAGGTCGTTGAGATCGCCGTCGATCACGGTCGGCAGTGAGAGGCTGAGGCCGATGCGGTGATCGGTGAGGCGGCCTTGCGGATAGTTGTAGGTGCGGATGCGTTCGGAGCGGTCGCCGGTGCCGATTTGGCCTTTGCGCTCGGCGGCGTATTTGGCGTGCTCTTCGTCCTCTTTCGCTTTGAGCAAGCGGGAGCGCATCACGGTGAGCGCTTTGGCGCGATTTTTGATCTGCGAGCGCTCGTCGGCGCAGTACACGGTGACGCCGGTCGGCTTATGCACCATCATGACGGCGGAGTCGGTCGTGTTGACGTGCTGCCCCCCTGCCCCACTGGCGCGCATGGTAGAGATTTCAAGATCGTTCGGGTTGATCTCGATATCGACTTCCTCAGCTTCGGGAAGCACGGCCACAGTCGCGGTGGAGGTGTGGATGCGTCCTTGAGTCTCGGTAGCGGGCACGCGCTGCACGCGGTGCACCCCACTCTCGAATTTCAAATACTTGTAGGCCTCTTCACCGGTCATTTGGAAAATGATTTCTTTGAACCCGCCGACGTCGGCCGGGCTGGTACTCATCACTTCGACGCGCCAGCCGCGTGTTTCGGCGTAGCGGCTATACATCCGGAAGAGGTCGCCGGCGAAGATGTTGGCCTCGTCGCCTCCGGCACCGCCGCGGATTTCCATCACAGAGTTGCGGCTATCGGTCGCGTCGGGTGGAATCATGAAGCGGAGCACGTCGTTGGCCAGCTTGTCGCGCTCTGCGGCGAGGGGCTCGATCTCTTCGGCGGCCATTTCGCGGAGTTCGGCCTCCATCGATTCGTCTGCGGCCATGGCCTCGTTTTCTTCGAGCTGCTGCACAGTGTTGTGGTAGGCCTCGAATTTTTCGACGAGGGTGCTCAGGCGCATTTGCTCGCGGGAGACCTCGGCGGCGCGGCGCTGATCGGAGTAGAAATCAGGGTCGGCCATCTGGTCGTTCAACTCGTTGAGCTTGTCGCGGAACGGTGCTATGTCGGGTATCTTATGCATCGGGAAGGTTGTGCTGCGTTGGAATTATTCGTTGCAGTGAATGGCATAGCTCATAACAGTCGAGTTCTACCTGCAATGACGAAAAAGAACCTTCACCGCCAAAACATCGTCGCCTGTGTCTGGGACTTCGACAAGACGCTCATTCCCGGCTACATGCAGGCACCGATATTTGAGGCCTTCGGGATCGATGAGGAGCATTTCTGGAAAGAGGTCAACGCCCTGCCCGGCATCTACGCCCAGAGGGGCACACGCGTCTCCTATGATACGATCTATCTCAACCACCTGATCAGCTATGTGAAGAATGGCTGCCTGAAGGGGTTAACCAACTCTCGTCTTCGTGAGCTGGGCAAAGAGCTCGTCTTTTACCCCGGCTTGCCGGATCTCTTTACGCGACTCCAAGCCGTCGCTGAATCGCGTCCCGAATACGTGAAGCACAACATCAAGCTCGAGCACTACATCATCAGCACTGGCTTGGCTGAGATGATCAAGGGCAGCATGATCGCCCCCTATGTGGACGGCATTTTCGGCTGCGAATTTATCGAAGCCCCCCTACCCCCGGATTATTCCAAGCAAAACGAACTGTCGCTCCACATGGAGTTCGAGATCAGTCAGATCGGTACGATCGTCGATAACACGATCAAGACGCGCTACATTTTCGAGATCAACAAGGGCAGCAACAAGAACCCTCAAATCGATGTGAACGCCTCAATGGATCGAGTGGATCGTCGCATTCCCATCGATCGAATGATTTACACGGCCGACGGTCCCAGCGACGTACCGGTCTTTTCCGTGGTCAAAAGCAACGGAGGCAAGGCCTACGCCGTCTTCAATCCCGATAGCGAGGCCGAGTTTGCCCAAAACGACGCACTCCTTCACGCCGGACGTATCCACGCCTACGGCCCCGCCGACTACACGGAGCGGAGTACCACCTCGAAGTGGCTGCGCATGCACGTGCGCTCGATCTGTGATAACATCGTGACCGAGTGTGAGGCCAGTCTGAGCGCAAAAGTCAGCCGGGCTCCTCGACATTTGCACGATGAGGACGAAGAAGACGCAGCTGAGCCGACTCCGAAGGCCCAGAAGGAGCTCTTTTAGATCGGCCGAAATGGAGTCGAGGCTTTTTAGACTCTGACGGCTATGAGACGCCATTTGACATAAGCGAATGTGTGGCTACTATTAAGCTAGCTTATGCATATGTTAACTGCCCTCATTCTCGGCGCGATCTGTGGCTTGATCGGCGCCTTTGCCATGACCTTTTTCATGACTGCCGTCAGTCAGGCATTCAGTAAACGCGTGGACATGGCGCGAGCGCTGGGCAGTTATTTCACTGGGAAAGTCGATGGTTCGGGCGGTCTCGGGCGGATGATCCACAGTGTCTCTGGCGTGGTTTTTGGGATGATTTATTTCGCGATCATGCAAACGATGGGCGTTCTGGTTTTTCCCTATGCGCTCTTTCTCGGTATCGCCTTTGGTTTCTTTCACGGACTGATCATGAGCTACATGCTCATGTTTTTTGCCAGTGAGCGGCATCCGGTAGAGGAATACCGCAAGGCGACGCTCGAAGAAGGCCTGCTCCACCTCGTGGGGCACATCATTTTTGGTGGCGTAGCGGGTCTGCTTGGCGGCTTGATCGCGCTGGGCTTGTAGGGGCTTCATTTATCCCGGTTCGCCTAAAACCAGCCGTACGGCGTCGAGGCGCAGGTGTGCTTTGGCGATGTGCCGTGTGACATCTGCGATTACGTTTTCGGCGATCTTGATCTCTTCTTCGCGCACGTTGGGATTGACCTTCTGCAGCTCTTTCAAACGAGTGGCCTCGCCGTCGAGGCGCTCATGTGCATGATGCATCGCAGCTTGTAGAAGTTCGGACTTTTGTGTGCGCGCATGCTCTTTGGCCGCGCGAAGCATCTGGGGCACGAGCGCTTGGAGCAGCGCGGGGTCTTGCTTGAGGCGGAAGGCTTCTTCGTCGCCGCAGTATTTATTGATAAAATCATGGCCGAATTGTTCGCTGCAGTCCGCGCCACTTAGGTCGACGAGCACTCTGACAGGCGTAGGTGGGAGGAAGCGATCCACATGGAGGCGCGACGGTGCCACGCTTTCGAGCACGTAGATGGCTTCGATCAGGATGGCGGGCGCGTCCACGCTGGGATCTTTCCAGACCACGATTGAGCTGTTGCCCTTTTCCGAGCTGAGCGTGAGGTCGATCGCGCCGCGCACCATGGGGTGATCCCAGGTGAGAAAGCCGATGTCTTCGCGCCCGAGCGCGCGGGTGCGGTCGCAAGTCACGGTGGTGCCTTCGTCGGGCAGGCAGGGGAAGGAATCCGTAAAGAGTTGCCCCGGTTGCAGGTGGAAGGTGCGCGAGTCAATGTCTTCGACCGAGACCCCGAAGTGGTCGAAGATGCGGTTCATAAACTGATCAAGCGTACGGTCGGCGTCGAGCGTGCGGATGTGACCGACGAGCTCAGCTGACTCCTCCTCGCGGAAGGAGTTCAGCGCGATGAGGCGATCTTGCCCCTGGCTGAGGCGTTTTTCCAAGTCTTCGCGGAAGGTCCGGCTCTCGTTGATCAATTCATCGGCCTCGGCCAGTGTTTTGGCGTCGGCGATATGGTAGCGTGGCCCGAGCGAGCGGATCCATTCGCCGAATCTATTGATATATGCATAGCCGCCCTTGAGCGAGTGCTCCACCCCGTTGATGCCTTCGTGGTGCCAGCGCATGAGTAGTTCGGTCCAGCTGTGGGCTAAATATGGAATGTGGATGCGGATGGTTTCGGTCTGCCCGATGCGGTCGAGGCGGCCGATCCGTTGCTCCAGCAGCTCGGGGTTTAGCGGTAGATCAAAGAGTACGAGGTGGTGGGCAAATTGGAAGTTGCGCCCCTCGCTCCCGATCTCGGAGCAGAGTAGGATCTTCGCGCCTTCCGGCTCGGCAAACCAGGCCGCATTCCGGTCACGTTGGAGCAGCGTGAGCTCTTCGTGGAAAAGCGCTGCCTTGACGTTGATCTCTTCGAGCAAGGCATCGTAGATCGCCTGCACTTTCTCACGCGTGCGGCAGATCAGGAGCACTTTTTCATTCTCACCGAGATCTTGCAGTAGTTTGGCCAGCCAGAGGATTCGGGGGCCGTGGCGGAAGTCATAGGGCTCGGTTGCATCGCTCGATTTTGTTGTGTCGAGGTCGAACTCGCGGAGTAAGCGGGCTTTCAGATCTTCTTTGGAGAGCTTGGCGCGTGCTTCCAGCGAGCAAGGGAGCCCCTTACGCTCGGGGAAGCCAGTCAATGAGTCCCGTGAGTTGCGAAAGATCACCCGGCCGGTACCGTGGCGGTCGACGAGCTCTTCCAGCATGGCCTGTGGTTTTTTAAGCTGAGTTTTGAAGGTCGCGTCGTCGTATTCCTCGAAGACTTCCCGTAGGTAGGCGATGTCTTCGGTGCTCAGTTTTTCTCGGGCGACCAACTTGTTGGCGACGGCCGCGACCTTTGAGTAGCCGGACTGCTCTTTGCGAAATTTATCCAGATCCGGAAAGCGATCCGGATCGAGCAAGCGGAGGCGGGCAAAGTGCCCTTCTGCGCCCAGCTGCTCAGGTGTGGCCGTGAGTAGCAGCAAACCGTGGCTCTTTTTTGTCAACGCTTCGACCAACTGATACTCTGGGCTGACTGCCTCTGGCGTCCATTCGAGGTGGTGCGCCTCGTCGACGACCAGCATGTCCCATTTCGTGGCCAGCGCGCACTCCGCCCAGCGGGGGTGCTCCAGCAGGGTTTTGAGACTGCAGATGACCAATTGCTCCTCGTTGAACGGGTTGGCTGCCGCATCCACAGCAGTCACCGATTCGCAATGCTCCGTGTCAACGAGTGTAAACCACAGATTAAAACGCCGCAGTAGCTCGATGAACCACTGATGCACCAGAGATTCCGGCAGCACGATGAGTATGCGTTCTGCACGTCCCGTCAGGTGCAGACGGTGCAAGATCAAGCAGGCTTCGATCGTTTTGCCCAGCCCCACCTCGTCGGCCAGTAAGACACGTGGCATGTAGCGGTTGGACACCTCCGAGGCGATATAGAGCTGGTGAGGAATCAGGTCGATACGACCACCGACGAAGCCGGCTACATCCGATTGCTTGGCATGCGCCTGTCGGGCGATTGCTTCATAGCGCAGGTTAAACGCCGACGATTGGTCGATCTGCCCCCCGATGAGCCGGTCTTCCGGCTTGCTGAAGCTAATTGTGTCGGCCAGATCCATTTCTGTGACTTCGACCCCGCCTCCGTGGTAGGTAATGATGCCCTCCTCCACTTTGACCTCTTCAATGATGATCGTTTCGCCACGCTGTGAGTGGATCGTGTCGCCCGCGCGAAACTCCACCCGTTTGATCGGCGCATTTGCCGGAGCGTAGAGTCGCGCTTCGCTGGATGCGGGGAAGAGCACGCGGATTTGATGCCGAGAGACGGACTCCAATATGCCGAGTCCGAGTTCGGGCTCTGTTTCGCTGATCCAGCGCTGTCCAATCGTAAAATTTGCCATCGGCTAATTCTCCGTCTCGCCCCAATCAAAGTCAAGGTAGCGCAGCACCGTCTCGGTGCGCAGGTTTGTTTTGTGGACAGCACTCCAAACGTTCTTGCGGCGCGGGACGCGCTCGCGCTACCTTGCATTTATGTTCGACCTATTCATTCCCGACAATGTCAGCCCCGCCGAGGCGCAAGCACGCACCTCGCACCTTGGTATCGGTGCGCATCAGGACGATCTCGAATTTATGGCCTTTCATGGCATCGCCACCTGCTACGAGCAGGGCGGCGCGTGGTTTAGCGGCATCACTTGCACGGATGGCGGTGGTAGTGCCCGCTCCGGCGCGTTTGCCGACAAGACAGACGACGAAATGAAGGCGATTCGTGCCGAGGAGCAGCGCCGCGCGGCGGAACTCGGGCAATACAGCTACATGGCGCAGCTCGGCTTCGCCAGTGCGATGATTAAGGACACTGACTCACGTGTCACGCTGGTCGATCAGCTCGAGCAATACCTCCTTTTTTCGCAGCCTGAAGTGCTCTATACACACAATCCTGCGGATAAGCATGCCAGCCATGTGGCGGTCTTTCATGCCGTGATTGAAGCCCTGCACCGCATCCCGCCCTATTCTCGCCCGAAGAAGGTCTATGGTTGCGAGGTCTGGCGTGATCTCGATTGGCTACAGCCCGAGGACAAAGTTGCTCTAGATGCGAGCGGTCACCCCGAACTCGCCAAGAAGCTCAACGCCTGCTTCGAATCGCAGATCGCAGGCGGCAAGGACTACGGCAAAGCCGTTCTCGGACGTCGCCATGCCAATGCGACTTTCTACGACTCTCATACTGTGGATGCCGTCGATCAGCTCTGGTTTGCGATGGATCTCACGCCACTGATCGAAGACGATGCGCCGGACGTTAAAGCTTTCGTGGAAGCGAAACTTGACCGATTTAAAGAGTCGGTGCTAGCCCTGCTGCCCAACTAAGCCACGCGTTGCGCTTTCAAGGGCTTAACAACTGCTCAGTCGACTGAGCAGTTATGATTGCTGACATCCGGCACGGCGACGTATCAGCAGACATGCCATGGCGGCCAATCCAGCATAAACAGAGGAAGTCAACGGCTCCGGTACTGCCAATGGATCCAGCCCCTCTACGTCCCATCCAATCACATCCATCGCAATCAAATCCAACGCTGAGATTTCAACCACTTCGCCGCCGGAAATCGTCGGGTCCATCAAACCGTTTCCTTGTTCATCCTTCCAGTGCGACGCTTGGTTGCCATCTCCAAAATTCATTCCAGTTGCAAATTCCGCCAGAGCCGATTCGCCATCGAGGCTGAAGTATTTCAATCGCTCATCTGCAGTCCAGTCCAAGTCCGCTCCAGCAGCGATACTGTCATCACTATGACGAAAGAGATCCAAGGGTGTCACAAACTGAAATTGGTCGGCAGAGTATGGTCCGCCATTGGGAGGCGAGTTTATGTCCAAAATATCAACACCGCTCGTAAATCCTAACACATGCCCAATTTCATGTGTGGCTGTTGAGACAAAATCGATTTGAGTGCTTCCCACATTTTGAGAGTCAAAACTCCAAGAGTAATTAGCACTATGGTCGCTGAAATCAGTAAATTGAATCGTTGCATCCGAAATCATGTCATCGGCACCTAGTAAGCCTAAAGCTCTCGCATTTGCCGTAGTCATACGAATCGTCGAGTTGTTCAGGCTACCATCTAAATCAACATATGGCGTGGCACTACCGAAACCATTCGGATTATCTGCGGTTCGATTGATGTAGGGGCTCATGGCGCTTCCTGAATTCAGATGATCCCCCGCTAAGGCATCGTATGTGGAGCTCGAACGGTTCTGCCATGCTGCGATAAAGGGATCATACCCCACAGTGCCAAAAGTGGAGCTAGCGCCCCCCAGAACACGATCACCAATAGGCGCATAATCTACATCAATACGAATAGTCACATCATTCGAGATCGAAGACGACCATTTCGCGGCAGCTTGTCCGAAACCTGATAAAATGGGAGCAGCATCCTCCGAACTCATCTCTGCGAGCGAGCCGATTGGATTAAAAATCACATTAAATGATGCATAACTATGAAGGCTACCAGCAAGCGCGCATGCAATTATACTCCATCTGATTTTCATGATCGCACATATGTATCAGAACATTCTCTCAAAGGGCAATTTGATTTCAGATAACTTCTTCCCTCTGTGGCTGTTCATCGCCCGCATGTGGCATGTCGTAGGGGCGCGACAAGTCACAATGCCATTGCAGATTAAAAATGATATAACCCTTAAGCAGAAAACTAGATTGTCATATTTGCAATTTGCATGATTTCTCGCCCCAAAGGGGCAATCTATATCAGCCCGGGGCAACGCCCCGGGAATTTAAGCTCCAGACAGCTAGCCCTGAAAGGGCGTTCTATTTGAGAGGCCAAGCCCTTGCGTGATTAAGTCGCCCTTTCAGGGCTCAAGAGGTGGTTGATTCAAATCCTAGGGCGTTGCCCTAGGCTAAGATAAGACGCACCTTTGGTGCTACAATTAATATGCAATGGCATTGCGACAAGTCACGCCCCTACGTACTCACTTGACCCCAAGGCCGATTCGGTGAATTTAGCGGATTCCATGCCTGCCATCGACACCATCGTAGCTCTTTCCACGCCTGCGGGTGAATCCGCCATTGCGCTGATTCGCTTGAGCGGTCCCGCATGCGCTGATCTCGGACGAGCGATTACTGGACGCGCTCAGTCGCTTCGTAAGCGCTACGCTCATTTCGCCAAATACCTTGATGCAGGCGGAGCTCAGCTGGATGAGTGCGTTTTTACCTATTTTGCTGAGGGGCAATCGTTTACGGGTGAATCGATGCTTGAGATAGCACCCCATGGCAACCCACTTATCGTGCAAAAGATCCTCACCGATCTGATGGCGCGTGGCTGCCGTCCTGCCGAACCGGGCGAGTTCACGCGCACTGCATTTCTCAATGGGCGCATGGATTTGAGTCAGGCTGAGGCTGTTTCGGATCTCATTCGAGCACGCTCCGATCGCAGCCTTGAAGTGGCACAACGTCAACTCCACGGCTCTGTGGGGCGCAAAATGAGCGAGCTCACCGAGCGCTTGCTCAGCGTGATGGCTCACTTGGAGGCCTATATAGATTTTCCGGAAGAGGATTTGCCGGGCGAAGACCAGGCGGGCCCCGCCTCGGAGTTGCGTCAGCTCATCGACGAAATGCGTGACCTCATTGAGACCCAACGCTACTCCGCCCTACTCCACGACGGTATTAAGACTTTAATCATCGGTGAGCCAAACGTAGGAAAGAGTAGTTTGATAAATGCGCTGACCGGCGCGGATAGGTCGATTGTTAGTGATATTCCAGGCACTACCCGTGATTACATATCAGCCTTTATGATGGTGGGGCCATGGCGTATTGAGATTTTGGATACAGCAGGCTTACATGAGGCGGGCGACGCGATTGAAAAAATCGGGATTGATCACACGATCGAGCAGGCCGAGACGGCCGACTTCTTTTTGCTCGTGCTCGATGCGACCACACCCTCCCCTACCCTTCCGGATTCTTTACTCCAGCGGATGACCGCTACTAATACCATTGTCATTGAGAATAAAACCGATTTGGCGGGCGTGCGGACGCACGCCGATTTTCTGCCTAGCTTGAAGCACGTCCAGACCTCGCTCTTGGAGCGCAAAGGCTTGGCTGAGTTGCGCGAAGTTTGGCTGCAATCCATTGATTCTAGCCTTTCGCAGCCGCAGAATGACGGTGTTGTGGTCAATGCGCGTCATGCGGCCTCGCTTGGTGAAGCAGTTGATGCGCTGGAACTTGCGTCATCCAAATTGAAGAATGATGAGCTTTCGGAGCTGATTGCGGCCGACTTGCGCGACGCGGTCGATCATATCGGCCAAGTGGTCGGTCGAGTCGATAACGAGCGGATGCTCGATAGTTTGTTTAAACAATTTTGTATCGGAAAATGAGTGGCGGACTGAAATTTGGAAAGCATCAGCCCTATGATGTGATCGTCTGTGGCGCAGGTCATGCGGGTTGCGAAGCCGCCCTCGCCTCTGCTCGCTTAGGCGCGGATACGCTCATGCTTACCGGGAATTTGGATACGATTGCTCAAATGAGCTGTAATCCGGCTATTGGCGGTCAGGCCAAGGGGCATATGGTGCGCGAAATTGATGCGCTCGGAGGCGAAATGGCCATTAATACGGATACGACCGCAATACAGTTTCGTTTGCTTAACGCCTCTAAGGGGCCCGCCGTGCAGGCGCCGCGTGCGCAATGTGATAAAAAGGCCTACCAGTATCGTATGAAGCACGTACTCGAGCTTCAGTCGAACTTGGATCTCTTTCAGGCGATGGTTCAGGGGCTGATTTTTGAGGGCGACCGTGTGGTTGGTGTGCGGACGAATCTAGAGGTCGATTTTTACGCTAAGACAGTTATTGTCACGACGGGTACCTTCCTTCGTGGGCTTATGCATGTGGGCAAGAATACGAACCGAGGCGGGCGGATGGGGGATTTTTCAGCAGAAGGGCTCTCTGGCTCCTTTTTGGGGGCTGGGATCGAGCTTGAGCGTTTGAAGACGGGTACGCCGGCGCGGATTCTTGGTAGTAGTATTGATTTTGAGCACTTGGAGGAGCAGAAGGGCGATGATGAGCCCACCTTGTTTGCTTTCTATGATACCCGTGGGATCGAAAAAGTGTTCCACGTGGAACAATCGAAAGCGAGCGCTGCCGAATCGGATCATGAACTGTTCCACGTGGAACATTCTGGTCAGCGAAAGCTTGGGTGGTTGCCGGGGAAGGACCAGGTGTCCTGCTGGATGACTTACACGGGCGCGGACACGCGACAGGTAGTCACGGATAATTTACACCAGTCGCCCATGTATTCCGGGCAGATCGAAGGCACCGGCCCTCGGTATTGTCCGAGCATTGAGGACAAGTTTGTCCGCTTCGCTGATAAGGAGCGGCACATGCTCTTCCTCGAGCCGGAAGGGAGGAATACCAATGAATGGTATATCAATGGCCTGTCCACCAGTCTACCTTTCGAGGTGCAGTTGGAGATGCTCCGTAGCATCGATGGTTTGAAGAATGTCCACATGCTGCGGCCGGCCTATGCGGTGGAGTACGATTTCGCGCCGCCCACGCAGCTCTTTCCTTCGCTGGAGTCGAAGAAGGTGGAAAACCTTTTCTTTGCTGGTCAGATTAATGGCACGTCGGGGTATGAAGAAGCTGCCGGTCAGGGGTTGATCGCTGGGGTCAATGCAGTGCAGAAGATCAGGGGAGGGGAGCCACTGGTACTGAAGCGACATGAGGCTTACCTCGGTGTATTGATCGACGACTTGGTGACCAAGGGCACAAAAGAGCCCTATCGTATGTTCTCCAGTCGCGCAGAGCACCGCTTATTGTTTAATCATCCGAGCGCAGAATTGCGCGTCTTGGACGTGTTGAGGCGGTTGCAACTCGTTGGTAGTGAGAGGTTAAAGAGAATCGAAGAAAAGGCGGGCAAGGTTCTGGATTGGGCCGAGCGTCTGGAAAAAGAGCGTAGGGCGGGGGAGAGCTATGCGCTTCACTTGCGGCGTTCGCATTCGCAGGTGGACTTCCCTGAGGCGCTCCAGGCTGAGTCTAAAGAGGTGCGCGACGAGGTGCACTACCGCGTCGTATTTAAGGGTTACTTGGAGCGTGAGCAGAAGCAGATCGAAAAGCTGAAGCATATCGATAAGATTAAACTACCGGAGGGGTTCGACTTCACCGAAGTCAAAGGCCTGCGCAGCGAAAGTGCTCAGAAGTTGATTGAGATCGCTCCGCGTACTCTCGGGCAGGCCAGCCGTATCAGCGGGGTGAATCCTGCAGATATCAGCATCCTGATGGTGCATCTTGAGGCAAGAGTCGGACGTGAATCACGCTAGGCTGGGCGCTTTGTTTCATTTGCGTAACGACTCTGTGTCGATGGCGTAAAATCGCTGTGATGTTAGTCTGAGTCTGCCTTTAAGCGTTGACCCTATGTGACCCTAGGATGGGCTGTAGCAACGAATGGCAGCGATGCCAGATTTTGTTTTAAAATTAACACACTTGTTGTCAGTTTATGGCAAGCTACCTACAATCCCCCACAATGATCGCCCAGAAAGTGCATCGTATCTTAGTATTGGATGACGAACCAGACGTCACCGAGTTGCTAGAGTATAAATTAGAGCAAGAGGGGTACCGTGTGCAGGTGTTGAATGATCCGCTTGAGTTCGTCGCGAAAGTGCGGGAGTTTGAGCCGGATCTCATGGTGTTGGATATCATGATGCCTGAGCTCAACGGTTTGCAGCTATGTCGCATCGCGCGCTCGGATCCTTCGATGAAGGATATCCCGATCATTTTCTTGAGTGCACGAGGCGAGGCGGATGATCGAGTGAAGGGATTAGAGACAGGCGCCGACGATTATTTATCTAAGCCTTTCAATGCCAAGGAGTTGCTTCTTCGAATTAGCAATATGCTGAATCGCACAAGCGCTCCGGCGGAGGTTTCCACGCAGTCGCGAATTCAGATCGCCGGTGTCGTGATCGACGAAGAGCTGCACCAGCTCACTGTTGATGGTGCAGCGGTTGTCCTCACGGCGACAGAGTTCCGCCTACTCAAGCTCCTGATGGAGCGTAAGGGACGCGTGCAGTCGCGTGATCATCTGCTGGTCAATGTCTGGCACTACGATACGGATATTGAAACGCGCACAGTCGATACACATGTGCGTCGTGTCCGCGAGAAATTGGGGCCATATGCGCATCTGATTGAAACAGTGCGTGGTGTCGGCTATCGAGCTGTCGATATTTAAGATAGGTAACTCGCAGGTGCTTAAGTGCTCTGGTGGTGTATTCTATACTTTAACTCTGGTGAAACTCCTAAAGTTACGCTTAATCTGTGTACATCGATCACATATTAAACACTCACTTATCTTCAGGGTTATGCTCTGGTTCGTCACAATAGTTCTTCTTGCGATTTCGGTCGCGCTGTTTCGCCACATACTGCGCTTGCGCCGTTTGTTACGAGAGCTGGATAGCGCGGTGCGTTCACAACGACGGTTGTTACCAGAGGAATCTGCAGGGGCTTTAAAAAAGATTGGAGCGCTCAGCCTCGTCGATTCGTTAAATGCATTGATCGATTCGCATAATCTGGCGTCCGCTCATAAGAAGGGGTACTCCAGTCAAGTTGAGGCGATGCTCGGTGCCGTGCAGGAGGTGGTCATTGTCTTCAACGCGGATCGTGTGATCGAGTATGCAAATCGATCTGCTGAAAAATTATTTCGCGATGGCCGCCCGCTTAAGGATCTTCGTCTCGAGGGGGTACTACGTTCTTTAACGTTATTAGAATTGCTCGAAGAAGCGACGAAGGTGGAGCGTACCGAGCCGACGCAAATTCGGATCGAGCAGGGGAGTGACAAGTTTTGGTTCGAAGCCTCCTGCGCTCAGGTGAAGGGGCTCGAGATTAAAGGCAAGAGTTCAACGCTTTTGGTGCTGCACGATATTACAAAATTAAAGGGTTTGGAAGTTATGCGGCGTGAATTTGTGGCTAACGTCTCACATGAGTTGCGCACGCCGTTGACGATCATTAAAGGATTTGCTGAAACCTTAATCGACGACGACGCCACGATTGATCCAAAAGCGCGCAGCCGCTTTATGGGGAAAATTCTCAATAATGCGGAAAGACTCCATGTGCTTGTCGAAGACTTAATGACGATTTCTAGATTAGAATCACGTCCCGATCAGATCGACCCCGTCGAACAACCGCTCGCACCGCTCTTTGCGGAAGTGGCGGAGAATTACCGTTCAAGGCTGGATGCTGACAAGCAGAAGCTCGAGGTGGTCGTCGATCCTGCTATTAGCAGCGTGTCCTTTGATCGCTATCAAATACATCAGGTATTGGATAACTTTATTGAAAATGTTTTCCGCTATGCTCCGGACTTCACTGTGCTCCGCCTTGAAGCCATTCCGGAGCGGGATGCGGGCATGGTTCGTTGTGCGGTTATTGACGATGGTCCCGGGATCCCGGAGAAGGATTTGCCGCATCTTTTTGAGCGTTTCTACCGTGTGGACAAAGGACGCTCCCGTGAAACGGGTGGCACAGGCTTGGGGCTGAGTATTGTGAAGCACATCGTGCAGCTCCACGGCGGGACGGTACAGGCGGAGAGTCGGGTCGGGGAGGGGACACGTATGTCCTTTAGCCTGCCGCTTACGAAGTCGGACTCTTGATACCGTGGTGCGTCTTCGCACGGAATGGCGCACTACTATGAAAGCGTCCGGCTGACTTGGAAGACACTGGTGACAATGCCCATCGCGATGAGCGCAACGAGGATGAAGGCGCAGATGAGCGCGCCCGTGGACACGAGTGTGGTCAATTGAGACAGTCGAGAGGTGAGTTCATTGCGAAAGCCCTTGGTGATCTCGTTCATGCTATGCGCAAGGTTCCCCGTGTTTTCGCCGACAGTGAGAATATCCACCGCAAGGTCGGGCATGAACTGATTGCGCTGAAAGGCCTGCGCAATGGAGAGGCCTTCGTTGACTTGCCCGCGTGCGACATTGAAGCGCTCTCGCAAGTCAGTGTTCTTTACCGTGCGCTCCGTCAGGCGTAGCGTCTCGGTGGTATTGATTCCACTCTCCAGCAGTGTGCTGATTAAGTTGCCCACCTGGAAGAGATCGCCGTATAAAAATATTTTACCGATTAGAGGAACCTTCAAGAGCCATGCGTCGGAGCGGCGGAGCCCCTTTTCGGTTCGGCGCCATTGCTGAAAGCCCAGTATCCCGACGATCAAGCCAATGAGTAGAAAGGGGCCGATCTGGGCGATGAGCGAGGCGCCATCAATTAGAATGCGTGCACTCCAGGTCATTTCGCCGCCGAGCTTATCGAGCATGCCTTGGATCTGCGGGAGTAGCACAGTCATGAACAAAACGACCACGCCAATGGCGACCGAGCAGATGAAGGCGGGGTAGGCCATACTCGCGAGCATCTTTTTGCGGATCGCTTCTTTCTCTTCCAAATAGTCGATCACTTTACGGAGGATCGGTGCGAGGTTGCCGGTCGCTTCGCCGGCCTCGATGACGTAGCTGATCGATCCGGGGAAATAACGAGGCTGCCGTGACATCGCACCGGCCAGCGTGGAACCCTCACTCAAGTCGCGCCAGAGAGTCTGCACGATCGCTTGTTGTTCTTTATTGCTGAGGCGTTGGCTGAGGATGCGGATCGAGTCGCCCACCGGCAGACCTGAGCTATGTAGCTCCATGAGCCGCTTCAGGACGGTTAGGCCAATGTGTTCGCGTTTGGCGCCGCGCGTTTTTTGCGTGGCCTCTGCGCCTTCTTTGGAGCTGCGGTTCGTGCGCAGAGCTTTGGCGCGATCTCCGAGTTTGGAGAGGAATGACGGCCCACTAGAAGCGCCCACTTTCAGGGTGACCGGGCTCAATCCCTGAGCCTGCAGGCGCTGCATCGCAAGGCGCCGCTCCGCCGCCTCGATCGAGCCGCTGACTATCGTGCCTTGCCCATTGCGTGCCTTGTAGTTGAAAACAGCCATATTACAGTTTCGATGAGTGTCTTTAACCTGCCTGCAAGTCCACAATTTTCGTAGCGAGCTGCTTGGGCTTTCACGAACAGTGCATTCTATCAAAGGGAACAAACTTTGCTCTCGATAGACCAATGCGTTTTACCAATTATATATACAAATGATTCCTAAATGGCACATTCTCTATTTTGTCGGAGCCCTCGGGCTTTGCTCGGCTCTGTCTGGGGCGGGAAAAGACGAAGCTTTGGGTGATACCCTTCAGTTGCCCGAAGATCAGATCACTGTGATCCTTCGCAAGACTCCCATGCCCGAACTTGGTAGTGGACGTTTGGCTAAAATTCTCACTCGTTATTATATTGAGGGGCTCGGGGGGGCGGATAATTGGAACGAAATTTCCAGCCTGAAAGTCTCGGGCACACTCAAGCTAAAGGATGGCGAGTTTGAGCTGAATGCTTACCAGAAGAAGCCTGACCTCATTAAAATGACCATCCGCGGAAATCAGCGAGATCTCGTTCTCGGCTACGACGGCACGACCGCATGGCAACAATTGCCCGGCCGTGACACTAAGCCGGAGCCGATGCTGGAGGTGGAGGCCAGGCGCTTCAAGCACAGCGCGCATTTTGGCAATCACTTACTCTATCCCTTCGCGAGTGGCAAAAAAATGGAGTATATCGACACCGTTCCGATCGAAGGAAATATTTGCCACCAAATACGAGTGACCCTCGATACCGAGTATCAGGTCGATTACTTCATCGATATTCGAACCTATCTGGAGATTAAGGTGCTCAATACTGACCTTCGCACGAATCACACGAACAGCGTAATTTATAAAGACTACATCCGTGAATTCGGCATGCCCATCGCCAAGCAGGTGGAAAGCTATGAGAACGGTGAGTGGGTCAGCTCACTCACGCTGGATGATGTGAAAGTGAACTCCGGCGTGATCCCTTGGATGTTTAAGATGCGCCGCTAACCTAAGAGGCCTGCATTTTTACAGCTTGTTGACGAAATATCACAAAGATATCACTCGTCTGGTGTTGTCAGAAAGCGCGGGGGCTCTACTTTGTAAAAACTTCAACATTTTCATGACACTCACTGCCACAGCTATGCCTACCCAAGAACTATTCGACGTCGTCGATGCCGACGATAACGTGCTACGACAGGAGACCCGCTCGGTCGTGCACCGCGAAAAACTGCTCCATCGAGCTGTTCATGTTTTTGTATTTAATGAAGTCGGCCAACTTTACCTGCAACGCCGTTCGATGACCAAGGACACCGCTCCCGGCAAGTGGGTCAGCTCTTGCTCCGGCCACGTGGACAGTGGCGAGGACTACGACGCCTCCGCCCGCCGCGAGCTCGGCGAAGAGATTGGCCTCTACGAGCCGCAGGATTTGAAGCGCATCTTTAAGGAAACACCCTGCAAGCAGACCGGCTACGAATTCGTCTGGGTCTACACCTGCCGCGCCGAAGGTCCGTTCGAGCTAGATCCGATCGAGGTGAGCGAAGGTCAATGGATCGATATCAAGCACCTCAATAATTGGCTCAAAGAGCGCCCGCGCGATTTCGCTTGGTCGTTCAGCCACCTTTGGGAGAAGTATCCGGGGGTGTGAGCTTTCTATTCGGCTTCCTCGTTCGCGTAGATTGATTGCGATAGTTTACGAGTCATTATGCGCATTGAATTCGGCTTCTTCGGGGGCAATAGAATCATGACGACTCTACGGTTGTTTGAAAGATGGATGTCATTGGACATGACTAAGCGAATGCCTTGTTCAGTTTGTAAGGCAAAGGCGAGCTTAGTTGTCTTGCCGCTTGCTGAGTCCGGGTAAGAAACGGGGTTCGATACTCCCGCGGGGAGCACTAGATTCTCCGCCCCCACTTTTCCGAATAAATTGGCACCGGTTGCATTGACTAGAATGATACTATTTCTTGTGAAATAATCTTCACTGTCATCGATAATGAATATCTGAAATCGACGATTCGGATCTTCGGAATCTTTGTTTTCGGGGTGCGCATTGAAGATTAACAAACCCGTGTCGATTTGAGGAGTTAGTTTTGTTGACGCGACTTTAAGGTAGGCGATGGAGCTGGGATCAGTGGTGTCGTAATTAGGGTTTTTTACGAATACACTGAAATCTAAGATGCCTTTGTATGGATAGGTCTCTACGGATCGGCTTACTTTATGAAACGTGAGAGGGCGGTAAGATTTACCGTCGAAGTAGTAAAGGTCTGCGTAAGCATCGTTGCCAACGCCAAAGACTCTAAAGTTCATTGAAGTGACGAGCATTTCCTCTGCAGCTTGGAGCGGCAGTATGGCAAGCGCGAAGAAGCCAACTAGAGCTGTGATGATTCGAGCCATATAATATTATCGATTAAAAACCTGCGCCCAAAGCCAGTGGCGTTATTCATGGTCTGCGTGGATTGCTCGTCGAGGCGATCAGGTAAGCGTTGGACAATGACTTCGCAATGTGCGGACGCAAGGGTGGTTCCCGTGACCTCATCTAGAGTTCTTGCTGATGCTCGTATTCGAAAGGTGTCACCTCTGGGGGTGAGTGTGCATCCTAGTGCGGACATAATGTCTGCTTGGCTCAGATAGGAGGTCGCGTTTCTAGGGATGCGTTCATCGATCGATGCGTCATTATAAGCGACTCCATCGGCGATGGTATTAATCGGCGTCTGATTGATGGCTTGTTGTAAGATGCCGCTGTTCACGAACTCTTCGAGTGATATGAATGGACGCTCGCGTGCTTCCAAGTTGTCGACGATTTTCTCGGCCAATTGTTCCAATTGATTCACATTAAATTCCCGGTGACCAATGGAGAAACTAGGGCGCCAGTCCAGGTCAGGATTTACGCCGTTGGAGTTTCGAAAAGTTAGCTCTTTTTCTGATTCATCTAGTAGTGGATAGTCGTCTGCTAAATCGATTTCTAGTTCATAGTCTTCAAAAGGAAATTTCCAATTTGTGAATGATTCGGAACGCAAGTGTCCAGAGAATGGGAGCCTAAAAAATACGTTCTCCAAGTTTAAGCGGTTATAATTCTCCTCACTGGAAGTCCCTCGGTTCAGTGCGTAGTCCCAATCATAAATCGAGTTGGAAGATAAAACGGCTGCCCATGCCTTTCGTGAGGTCGAATTCACGTTGAATGCCCCGTTGGTAAATAGATGCTGAGCTGAGTCGAACCGATTCAGATCGCTTAAGCCAAGGATCTGGTTTGAAGAGTTGGAAATCTCAATAAATGGATTAGGCAATGTGCCCTTGTCGGATTCTTTTTCTGGATCCCAGTAACTTTCCGATGGGTTGTTAGGGATTCCCGAAATGAAAAAACGGTCAAAGATATTATTTAGATCGCCGCCCCATGCGTTTCCAATTGAGAAGGGTGGGCGATCTTTGATTTGTAGGTGTTGTAAGATGCCCAGAGAGAACGGCGTTGTTGCAGGGAGGTCGAATACGCGAAAAAAATTATTATTCGGCTGCCCATGAAAGAAATCTAAATTCGAAAAATAGGTGTCGGGTATATCTGCGTCGCCGAGATCATCGCCGTTTACGTCATTTACGTCGATGAGTTCAAATATCTCGGGCGCGCTGACATCCAAAATCGCAGATCGGGGATCAGTTTCTGTCAGCCACTTTTCTAAATCATCTTTGTCGCTATACATTCTGTAGGTGAATACGATAGGCGCATCGCTCGCGCTGAGACCGGAGGGGCTGTCCTCGTAGTAGCTGAAGTCTGTATCCATACTACCGATCGGTATGTTCTCGATCCGTTGCAGGATTTCGCCGGATGCGTTCTTCAGTGCGATAGTGATGTTTGCACTGTTCGAAGTGTAATTAATCGAATCGCCATCTGGGAAGCTGACTCGGCGGTGATCGCTGTTGTAGCTCGGGTCATCAATCGTCCAGCTCCACTGATCTGTGTAATAAAAGTTAGACTGATTGCTGCCTGCGTTGACTGGCCAGAAGCCGATACTCTTACGGATTTCTCCGGACTTGTGCGTTTCAGTCAGGTCGAGTTCAAAGCTGGGACTGATTTGATCGAAGCTGAAGATCGTTGAATTGGTGAACGTTTCAGTGTCCTTGTCGTAGAATTTAAGTTGAATGTCAGGCAAAGATTCAAACTCGACGAATATCTCTGGAGTGTCTGACCCGCTCGCTCCGCTGAATGCATGTCGGAAACCATAAGGGCTCCAAACTTCGGCTTCGAATCTGAGAAAGGCGCGAGCGGTCGTCGAGTTGACCCGCTGTCCAGAGACGACGAAATAAAGTGCGAATTCGGTGATGACTGCAGGAGTTGTGTGGATGACTTCGCCAGCGAGTGCATTGTCGAGTTCCGTCTGCTGAATTCCTTTGAGTGGTATATCTGAAGTAGGGCTAACTAGACTGTTCCAGAGAAAGTCGGTTACATTGGCATCGATCGGGAGGCCTGCGTCGGCGGAGGTGTAGCTTTGGTCGGAGAGATCAACTTTTAGGCCGCCGAGCTTGGTATTCGAAAGAACCGCTTTAGAGGTTGCAGTGAGGGCGTGGAAGCCCGCCTTGAGCTCGGTGTCTGTGATGCCCTCGAGAATCGGAAGCTGGTTTGTTGTTTTAACTTTGGTTAAATTGATTTGCGAAAGGGCGATCTTACTTGCGACGCTTGAATCGTTGATGTCCTCGGTCTCACCGGGGATGAAGTTTGCGTTATCGTGGACAACCTCAGTTCGATGTCGTCTTGCGGAAAGTTGCTGCTGGATCTGTCGTTGTTCATCGATGCTTAGACCGTTGGATGCGTAGTCGGAAAAAAAGCCGTCTGCTAAGTCACTGGAATTATCTATCAAGCCCACGCTAGCTTTAAGCCCCTCGTCGCTGACCCACCAGGCGATCTCACCAGTCGTGGTGCCGCTTGAGTTGGATAGTGCGATTGTGGGAGCGGAAACGTATTCGCTGGTATTATTGACCGAGCCGCTATCAACGAGCGTAAGCGTGCGATTATTTGGGTTGGTGCTTTGATCCTGCCAAGAAACCATCCAGTGTGGTGTTGCGGTTGGGCTCGTGGTATCCCATACACCCGTCCAGTAGGGATTCTCTGTGGTGCGCGCGTTGCCGAGGATTTCCGCCCGCGCAGTCACGCGTTGATCGGGGCCGGCGTAGCGTTGGAGGTCGCCGAGCGCCATCATGAGCGCGAGGCGTGCGCTTTCTTTGGCGCGGAGTTGGTCGAGGGCTTGGCGGCTGTTAGTCGTTTCGACCTGAACGAGAAGGGTCATTGATACCAAGAGCACGAGGACGAAGGCCATCATTGACAATGCGACCACGAGGGCGAAGCCGCGCTTGGCCAGGGTTGGAGTCCCGCCTTCAGGCGGTGCCGGGAGTGTCCCGAGACCGCCTGAAGGCGGGACTCCAACGCGGGATGCCTGAAGCGGTCGCTTGGGGTCGCGTTTAGAGTGGTTTGTCGCTTGCCTCTGCATGTTGCCCTTACAGTAGAAAGTGCTGTGCCAAATGTTGCGAGCTTGCGGCGTATTTCTTTTCGCGCCAGTCGTTTGACTGTTAAATTTGGGCAACGCTCTGTCTACTCTGGCCGGTAGGCGGCGGAGTTTTTAGTGTCTTCTTCGATCTCGACCTCGGTGATCCATACTCGGTCGGCGGTCTGGGTCTGCACGAGGGGGTTGAAGACTTCGTAGATGTGCTGGGCGAGGCCTTCGCAGGAGCAGTTGGGCAGGATGTAGGGTTTGAAGAGCTGGCCGTATTCTTTGAGCAAAGCGTCCTTCATGGGATCGTTCTCGTTGAAGAGGCAGGCGTGGTCGAGGTGCTCGTCGATCCAGGCTTTGAGGTATTTGAGGTCGCCGAAGTCGACGACGAAGCCGTTGGCGTCGGTCTCGCGGCAGGCAAAGGTCAGCGTGAACGCCCAATTATGCCCGTGGATGAGCGAGCAATGACCTGAGTGGAGGTGTTGGCGGTGGGCGAACGGGATGTCGCGGTAGGTTTTTTTGCAGGTGAGCATGTTTTGAAAAGCTGAAAGGGAGAAATGCTGAAAATGTCTAAAGCCGCCAGTCGTTGGCGCGGAGTTGGACGACGTCCGGGGCGTCGGCGGCGTAGGGGGTGGGGTCGGCTACGCCGGCGAGGTCGAAGGCTTCGCGGCGCTCAATGCAGGTGCCGCAGCGGCCGCAGTGGAGGTCGCCGCCTTTGTAGCACGACCATGTCTGGGCGAAGGGCACGCCGAGCTCGGCACCGCGGCGTACGATGTCGGCCTTTGTCCAGTCGACGAAGGGGCGAATGAGCTCGACTTGTTCCCAGTCGGCGAGGCGGATGGCGACAGCCATGGCATCGGCGAACTCGTTGCGGCAGTCGGGGTAGATGGCGTGGTCGCCGGAGTGGGCGGCGTAGGCGATCTGGTCGGCCCTGATCGAGAGGGCGTGGCCAGTGGCGACGGAGAGGAAGATCATGTTTCGATTGGGCACAACGGTGCTTTTCATCGATTCCTCGGTATAGTGCCCCTCGGCGACCTCGATTTCGGGGGAGGTCAGGCTACTTCCGGCGAGGAGCGGTTGAATCGCGGAAAGGTCGGCGGTCGGGTGGGGGATGTCCAGCTCCGCGCAGATGGCAGCTGCTTGGTCGAGCTCACAGCGGTGGCGTTGCCCGTAATCGATGGACAATGCGTGCAGATCGTGGCCTGCTTCGCGCAGATGATAGAGGAGGACGGTCGAATCAAGCCCTCCGGAATAAACGATGACGGTTTTCATGAATTCAGTGATTTTGCCGGAATGGCGGAGCCCTGGGAATTCAGCGAGCAGGGCGCAGTGGTGGGGCAACATGTGCAGGCTTCGGAATGGGGCAAGTACAAAGCCGTGAGGTACCCCCTGTTTCACGTTGTGGAATCGCTCTCAAATCGGCTCCATAGGTACCTTGACAAGACCTAAGCGCGCTCTACTCTGCCGAATTCACTTTTAAACCCAGCAACACTTAAAAGCGGGCCTAGCCTGCTTTTTTTATTTTTAGCACCCAATGAGCCACGAAATACTATCAGTTTTAGAATACATGGAAAAAGAGAAGGGGATCAGTCGTCCAGACATGATCGAAGCCATCTCGAGTGCCATCGCGAGCGCTGCCCAGAAGGGCGTGAGTGCTGGGCAAGAAATCCGTGTCGAGATCAACCCGAAAACCGGTGCCCTGAAGGCCTGGAGTATTTTGCAGGTCGTTGATTCTGTGAGTGATGCGTCTCTAGAGATCCACATTGAAAAGGCACGTCAGCTCAAGGCCGACGCCCAAATCGGTGAGACCCTTGAGAAGGAGGTCGACCCGGCTTACCTCGGTCGTATTGCTGCGCAAACCGCCCGTCAGGCGATCATGCAGCGCATCCGCCAATTTGAAAAGGATCGTATCTACGACGACTATAAAGACACTGTTGGCGATATCGTGACCGGCACCGTCCGCCGGCGTGAGCGTGGCGACCTGATCATCGACCTCGGTAAGGCTGAGGCCATCCTGCCACCGCGCGAGCGCGTTCCCGGCGAAGATTACGCCCCCGGCGAAAGTATCCGCTGCCTGCTCCTTAAGATCGAGCAGACCAACCGCGGCCCCGACATCATCCTTTCCCGCTCGAACATCAATTTCGTGCGCCGCCTCTTCGAACTCGAAGTCACCGAGATTGCCGACGGCACCGTTTCCATCGAAGCGATGGCTCGCGAGCCTGGCTACCGCACGAAGATCGCGGTCAACAGCAGCGACCCGAAGGTCGACCCCGTCGGCGCTTGCGTCGGTGCGCGTGGTGCCCGTGTCAAAACCATCGTCCGTGAGCTCGGTGGTGAGAAAATCGATATCATCCGTTTTTATCAGGATCCCCTTCAGCTTCTCGAAGAAGCCCTCAAGCCTGCGGTGCCCAAGAACATAAAGGTCAACGAGGTCGAACGCCGCATCCACTTCGAAGTGGCGGAAGACGATCTCTCGATCGCGATCGGCCGCCGTGGCTTCAACGCCAAGCTCACTTCCCGCCTCCTCGGCTGGAAGCTCGACATCGGTAAGGAAGAAAAAGAAGCCGTCGGCTTCGACGAAAAGGTCGCCAAGGCGGTCGAAGGCCTCAACGCCATCGCCGGTCTCGATCCTGAGATCGCTTCCCGCTTGGTGGCGATTGGTTTCGCCAGCCCTGAAGTATTCGAAGGTGTCACTGCCGACGATCTCGTGGATGCCGGCTTTAGCGCCGAAGAAGCCGCCGATGTCATTTCCAAGGTCGAAGCGCATTTCCAGCAGAACGCCTAACAATCGTCAGCGTCGTCCTCTCACCAGCAATAACCAGACTTAAAGTAAAAACTCTTTTATGAGTGTTCGCATACACCAACTTTCCAAAGATATCGGAATGGAGAATAAGGAGCTCATCGCGCTCCTTAAAAGTCGTGGCTACGAGGTCAAGAGCGCTTCCAGCACCGTCGACAACATCTCCGCCGAAGCTCTCCGCGAAGAATTCGCAGCGCAGGCTCCCAAGCCCGAAGCCGACGAGGTCAAAGCCGAGGAGCCCGCCGAGCCCGCAGCCCCTAAGCTGCCGGAAGGCGTCTTCGTGAAATCCGCTGCCGACATCGAGCGCGAGCACCAGGAGAAAGCAGCCGCTGCCGAAGCAGAAAAAGCCGCCAAGGCTCCAAAGCCCGTCGAGCCCGCGAAACCGGTCGAAGCCCCTGCACCTGTAGCGCCCAAACCATCGACGCCTCCGCCTGCGCCTAAGATTCCTGCGCCCTCGGGGCCGCCCAAGGCACCGCCGATTCCACCGGCTGGCGCGCCTAAAGCATCGGTGCCGCCATCTGCGGTTCCGCCCAAGGCCGTCGTTCAACCCAAGACCACTCCTCCGGTCGCCCCCGCACCAACTCCCGTTGCGGCCACACCGCCCACGCCTCCGGTCGCTTCAACGCCACCCGCAGCGCCTGCCGGTCCCCCAAAGCCACCTTCACCCGCAGGGCCCCCAAAGCCTCCCGCAGCGACCAAGCCCGAGGAAGCCGAAGATACGACCGCCGAAGCACCCGCCGGTGGCGAGGAAGCCGAAGCCCCTGCAACTGAGCTCAAGAAGATCCACGTCAAGCCTCCCATCGTCGTGCGCGACTTTGCCGGCGAGATTGGACTTAAACCTTTCAAACTGATCTCCGAACTGATGGAGATGGGCATTTTCGCTTCGATGAATCAAACCATCGAAGAGAGTGTCGCTGTTCAACTCGCAGGCCGTCATGGCTGTGAGCTCGAGATCCACCACCGTGGTGAGCAGAATGAGCAAGGCGGCGGCGGCTCCAAGCCCGAGGTTGTTAAGCCCGACGACGACGATCCCAAGTTCCTCAAGCCCCGTCCGCCGGTGGTTTGTATCCTTGGCCACGTTGACCACGGTAAGACCACTCTGCTCGACACGATCCGCAAGGCCAACGTCGTCACTGGCGAGGCTGGCGGGATCACCCAGCACATCGGTGCTTACCAGATCGAGCATAACGAACAAAAGATCACTTTCATCGACACACCGGGTCACGCCGCCTTTTCCATGATGCGTGCGCGTGGTGCCAATGTCACCGACGTTTCGATTCTTGTGATTGCCGCGGACGATGCCTTCAAGCCACAGACCGAGGAAGCGCTACGTTTCGCTCGTGCGGCGAACAATGCCATCATCGTCGCAATCAATAAGGTCGATGCCAAGGGTGCCAACGTGGATCGCGTGAAGCAGCAGATGCAGGAAAAGGGGATCGCTCCCGAAGATTGGGGTGGCGAAACCATTGCTGTCGAAGTTTCCGCTCTCAAGGGCACCAATATCGAAGACCTCTTGGACATGGTGCTGCTGCAAGCAGAAGTGCTTGAACTGAAAGCCAACCCAAGTTGCCCGGCTTCCGGCACCATCGTCGAATCTCAAATCGAGCAAGGTCGCGGTGCCACTGCATCTGTGATCATCGAGCGAGGCACCCTCAAAAGGGGCGACGCGCTCCTCTGCGGCGAAGTTTACTGCAAAGTGAAAACGATGACTGATGCCGACGGCAATGTGCTCAAGTCCGCACCTCCCGCCACGCCGGTCAAGATCACCGGTTGGTCGAGCGTGCCTGCTTCCGGCACTAAGTTTACCACGGAAAAGAACGAGAAGACCGCCAAGCGCGCTGCTGAAGACAAAGTTCAGACACGCAAGTTGGCCGATGCGGCGATTGCCAGTGAGCAAAGCTCCAGTGGCGGTGCCGCTACGGTCGAAGATCTTTTTGCTGCCATCGAAAACCAGCAGAAGAAGTGCCTGCGCGTGATCATTAAGTCCGATGTGCACGGCTCGACTGAAGCGCTGACGACCGCCCTCGAATCGATCGAGAGTGATAAGGTCGACCTCGACGTCATCAGTCGCGGTGTGGGTCATATCACCAAGAACGATGTCACCCTCGCCAGTGCGGGCGGTGCCACCATCGTTGGTTTCAATGTCAAGCTCGACAACGGCGTGCAAAGCCTCGCCAAGCACCACGACATTCGCATCATTCAGCACGAGATTATCTACGAGCTCATCGACCAAGTCGAAGAGGCCATGGCTGATATGCTCGACGCTGAATTCACCGAGAAAAAACTCGGGGGTGCCGAGATTCGCCAAGTCTTCTCTGTCGGCAAGGCACGCAACGTCGCCGGTTGTATGGTCACCGAAGGTGTCATCCAGCGCAACTGCATCGCCCGTCTCATGCGTGGTGGTGAGTGTATCCACGAAAGTAAAGTCGACACGCTCAAGCGCTTTAAGGACGACGTTAAAGAAGTCCGCGCCGGTTACGAATGTGGTATCAACGTGGCAGGCTACGACGACTATCAAGAAGGCGACACCATCGAGTGTTTCGCCGTCGAAGAGCAGCGCCCGTCGCTTTAAGTGACCGATCAAATAAAATTGTTTCAATCAAAGAAGGACGTAGCGATACGACGCTAGTCGTGTCGACGTAGGCGGTGCTTGGCCGCTTGCCCGTCGATCTTGCTGGCGCAAGCTCGCTACGAACCTAGCCTACGCCATTCTTATTCATTCATCCGCTATTCGCCATTGCGCCACGCAGTGGTGCCCATCATGTCACAACGCATCACACGTATCAACTCGTTGCTCCGCCGCGAAGTCAGCGAGCAAATGCGCCGCTACTACCGCGCCGATACGGCCGCGATCACGATTAGCGATGTCGACTGCTCTGCGGATTTGCGTAATGCCCGCATCTATTACTCCGTGCTCGGCGATGATGCGGATATCGAAGACTCCAAGAAACTCTTCCGTAAGATCGGCAAAGACATCCGCCAGCGCGTGAGCAAGCAGATCGTGCTGAAGTATTTCCCGCGCTTCGACTATATTTACGATCCTTCGCTCGAACGTGGCGCCGGGATCAACGACATTCTCGACCAACTCGACCAAGAAAATGACGGACAATAAATTCTACCCGGAAGATAGCGCACGCTTTGCGAAGGCGCTCGAATCTCTCAAAGGCCAAAAGGTCGCGGTGCTCGGGCACCAGCGTCCCGATGGCGATTGCATCGGCTCGACCGTCGCCGTGGTCCGCGTGCTTAACAGCCTCGGCATCGACGCGATCGGGCTGAACCGCGACGCCACGCCCGCCACGCTCGAAGCCTTTGTGGGCGACACACCGATGGCACTCGCGGCGGACTTCACGCCCGACGGCCACATCGCCGTCTCTGTCGATTGCGCCGATTTTAAGCGCGTCGGCGACCGTCTCAACGAACTTTTCCCTGAGGTCGCGCTCAACGTCGACCACCACATTTCCAACAAGCTCTACGGTGCGGAGAATCTCGTTATCGCCACCGCCTGCGCCACGGCCGAGATCCTCGCCGGCTTCTATCTGGATAACGGCTACGAAATCGACGCCGTCACCGCCCAAGCTCTTTATGTCGGCATCGCGACGGATACCGGACAGTTCCGCTTCCCTTCGACCACACCCGACACTTTTGAGATCGCTCGCCGCCTTTGCGAATGTGGTGCGAACCCTTCCGAGGCCGCTTACGAGCTCTACGAACGCGAGAGCTTTGCCAAGATCAAGCTCCTGCAAAACTTCCTCGATTCGCTCACCATGGAGTTTGATAACCGCGTCTGTGCCGGCTTTATCGCAGACGGCGTTTACGACGAAACTGGCGCGACCATCGATGACTCCGAAGGTCTCGTCGACTACGCCCGCGCGATCGACGGCGTTGAGATCGGAGTATTGATCGAAGACCGCGCCGGTGCACTCAAGGGGAGCCTCCGTGCTAAAGATCCCAAGTTCCGCGTCGACCAAATCGCCAAGCAATTCGGCGGCGGCGGCCACGCCTGCGCCGCAGGGCTCAACGTCGAGGACAGCTCGATCAAAGAATTTTATCCGCAACTGATGCAAGCCATTGGCGAGCATTTGAAGACGATTGATTAAAATCTCCTAATCTTAATCATACTCTTAATCCTAATCTTCATCGAATGGATTAAGAGTAAGATTAGGATTACGATTAAGAATATTCTCATCATGTCCCAACCCACCACAGACGCGCCGGAAGGCATCCTCCTCGTAGATAAGCCGCAGGGCATTACTTCGCACGATGTCGTGTCGAAGATGCGCCGTGTCTTCCACATGAAGAAGGTCGGCCACGCCGGCACGCTCGACCCCATGGCCACTGGCCTGCTTCTCATCCTCATCGGAAAGGCCACCAAAGCCTCTCAATACCTGATGAGTATGAGCAAGGAGTACACGGGCACCGTGCGCCTCGGCCAGATCACCGACTCGCAAGATGCCGATGGCGAGATGGTCGAAGAGCGTCCCGTGCCTGAACTGACGGAGGAGCAAGTGCTCGCCGAAATGAAGACCTTTATGGGCGATCAATACCAGACGCCCCCCATGTTTTCGGCCAAGAAGATCAACGGTCAAAAACTCTATAAGCTCGCCCGCCAAGGGAAGACTGTCGAGCGCGAGCCGCGCGTCATTCACATCAGCCGCTTTGATCTGACGAAATTTGCCTTGCCCGAGATCTCTTTCATCGTCGGCACCAGTAAGGGCGCTTACGTGCGCACCATCGCGCACGACCTCGGCGAAAAGTTCGGCTGCGGCGGCCACCTGAACGAGCTACGTCGCACCGCCGTCGGTCAGTTCCGCATCGAAAAAGGTTCCACTATCGAAGAGCTCGAGAACATGGCGCCTTCTACACTGCGTAAGCAATTGATCCCCGTCATCCAAGCCGTGCCGACGCACGCATTGTAAGCGTTGGAGTCCCGCCTTTAGGCGGTTTTATTTATTTCCATGAACTTTCCCGCCAGTGTCGACGACTTCGCAGCTCTCTCAGAGCTGAAGGGTGAGTTGCATCTGGCGATCGGCGTGTTCGACGGCGTCCATCTCGGGCATAAGGCAGTCATCGAGTCGGCCGTCTTCAGCGCTCGTCGTAGCCATGGCATCTGCGGTGTCCTCACATTCGATCCGCACCCCAGCCAACTTTTTCGCCCCCAGGATCCGACACGGCTCATCATGCCGATCGAGACGAAGACCGCGATGTTGAATCAAGTCGGCGTCGATTGCGTGATCCGTAAGCACTTCGACCGTGCATTCGCCTCGATCCCCGCCGACCAATTTTTACGCCAGCTGAAGAATTCGCTGCCTTCGCTTAAGTCCATCTATGTGGGTGAGAACTTTCGCTTTGGGCAAAAACGCGCGGGTGATGTCGCGACGCTCATCGAGTCCGGCCGCGAGCTCGGCCTCGGTGTCTTCAGCGCCGAACGGATCAAGCACAACGGGGAGCCGATCAGCAGCACGCGCATCCGCAAGGAGGTCGAAGCCGGCGAGATCGCCGCGGCCAACGACCTGCTCGGTTATAATTACATCTCGACGGGAGAAATCGTCGGGGGCGCTAAGCTTGGCCGCCAGATTGGTTTCCCCACTTTGAATCTGCCCTGGCAGCCCGAGTGCCTGCCGCGCTTCGGTGTGTACTTCGTTCATTTCCGCGCGCGTGGGTCGAAAACCTGGCAAGTCGGAGTCGCCAACTACGGCGTCAAACCGACCGTGGCCGACGGCACGCAGACACCTGCGCTCGAAATCCATGCCCTCGATGGCACCACGCTCGACGCCGGCGATGCGATCGAAGTTGAATGGCTTCAATTTATACGTCCCGAGCAAAAGTTCGACAGCATCGAAGCACTCAAGGCACAGATCACGAAAGATTGCGCCACAGCGCAGGAGCTGGCAGGGTAATGCTTCAGGTCGTTTTTTCTGAATCGTAGCGACCTTGCGCTAGCAAGGTCGACTTCCATTGAGTGGGCTTTTCCCACGTCGACACGACTGCCGTCGCATCGCTACGATCCTTGCTTCTAATAAAGACTGATTGTATCAATCCTCCAAGCCCATGTCAGACCGTATCATAGAATTCGCAGTGCCCGCCAACGCTAAAGCTGGGCGCGCCGATAAGATCTTCGCCGCCGAGTTTGACGACATCAGTCGAGCGCGTTTGCAGCGTGCGTTCGATGCAGGTCAAGTTACCTTCGATGGCATTACCATTGATAAGCGCTTTAAGGTGAACCGTGCGGGCTTGCTTCGCGCCGTGCTCGAAGAGCCCACATTCGAGGCGGCGCCGACGGCCGTCGATCTGCCGCTAGAAGTGATCTACGAGGACTCGTCGATCCTCGTGGTCAATAAAGCCCCTGGTATGATCACGCACCCCGGCAACGGCACGGGTGATAACACACTCGTCCATGCGCTGCTCCATCACTGCGGCGAAAACCTCAGCACCGTCGGCGCACCCGATCGCCCCGGTATTGTGCACCGCTTGGACAAAGAAACCAGCGGTCTGATCATCGTCGCGAAAAATGACGCCGCCCACCACAAGCTGGCCGAGGCCTTTAGCGAGCGAAAAACTTACAAGCGCTACACCGCGCTCGTCATGGGCATCCCCAAGGTAAGCCGTGGCACGATCAAAGAACCGATCGGCCGCCACCCCGTGATGCGCACCCGCATGGCCGTCGTGCACAGTGGCAAGCCCGCACATACCGACTGGAAAGTCGAAGCCCGCTACGGGCAAAAAGCCACGCGCATGAGCTGCGTGATTCACACCGGCCGCACCCACCAGATCCGCGTCCACATGAGCGAGCTACGCTTCCCTTTGCTTGGCGACACCACCTATGGTTTCCGCCCCGGGCGTATGAAGGAGATCAACGTGCCCCGCGTCATGCTGCACTCCACCGAGCTGCGTATTCAGCACCCCGAACGCGACGAGCTGATGACCTTCGAAGCACCGCTCCCCGCAGACTTTGAAGCGGTGATTGAGCAGTTGGAAGAAGTGTAAGGCAAGACTCTGGATTACCAGGCGATCGCGACGATCTTTGGGTAGAGGGCATGAAGAGCCAAACCTTGACCTGCGAAGTGGTGAGACTAACGTCAGATAACTATGAAGATACTGGTCGCCGAAGATGACATGATATCGCGCAAATTGCTGACGACGACGCTCAAGCAGTTTGGTCACGAAGTGAAAGCTTTTGATAATGGCGCCGACGCCTGGGCGGAGTTTGATGCTTCGCCTGTGCGGGTGATCGTCAGTGATTGGTTAATGCCGGGCGTCGATGGTTTGGACTTCTGTCGCAAGGTGCGGGCACGTGCAGAGACGGAATACACCTATTTTATCCTACTCACTGCCAATGTGCAGGGCAAAGATACCTACATGGAAGCGATGAACGCGGGGATCGACGACTTTCTCGCCAAGCCGCTCGACCGCGACCAGATTTGGATGCGCCTTAAAGTGGCCGAGCGCATCTTAAAATACGCCACCACCATTCAAGCCCTGGAAAGCATGTTGCCGATTTGTTCGTACTGCAAAAACGTGCGGGACGATAACAACTACTGGCAACAGGTAGAGACTTATCTCTCGAACCGCACCGGTACTAGTTTTAGCCACAGCGTTTGCCCGACTTGCTACGCAACGAAGGTGAAGCCGGAACTCGATCAGCTCAAAGCGCAGACAGGGAAGTAGCGCAGGTATCCATGTCATCCGACTGACGTCGGATGCTACATTGAACGTAGCATCGAGTGTCAACTCGATGAAAAGAGTCGCCTCTAATTCCGAAACAACTCTAGCGCGGCGACACTCTCGATCACGATCCAGCCAACGAGGAGTGCGAGCACAATGGCGATGATCACGCCGAGTCCTTTGCGGCGTTTGCGGGGGAGATCGAAGCGATCAAAACTGCGTCCACGCACGGACGACTGCGAAAGGTAGCTGCCCAAATCAACGCGTCCGTTACCGCCGCCCCTGTGTTTGGGTGGCAGTTTAAAAGCACCGGCATTTTGTGCGCGCCGGTAGCGCCAGCGATAGAGAAGGCGGAGCATTTGATTCGATGAAGACAAAGGGTTGTCAAACGAAGTTCAGGCATTCAGATTCACCGTCCGCGACGCATTTTCAATCGTTAATGATCGTTAATTTCAGTTAATCTTCCGCGAAAGTTTTCCACATGAATTGTTGTATTTTAGGAGCCGGTGCTTGGGGCACGGCAATGGCACTCCATCTGGATCGCTGTGGGCATTCTGTAACTTTGGTACCGCGCCGTATAGAGCATGCGCTCGAAATCGCGTCGTCGCGTGAGAACCGGGATTACTTGCCCGGCTATAAATTGCCGCATCGCATCCAAATTGGCTGCGAAGCAGGTCCTGTTTTGATGGAAGCGGAAGTCGTCTTTCTCGCCTGCCCCTCGAAGGCGGTGCGTGCACTCTGCGAGTCGATTAAGCCGCATCTCAAAGCAGCCTGGCAGCTCAAGCTCTGCTTGATCATGTGCAAAGGCCTGGAGCTGGACACGTTTAAGACGCCCGCAGAGATCGTGGGCGAAGCTTTGCCGAGCGTTGCCTGTGGCGTGCTTTCGGGCCCTACCTTTGCCGGCGAAGTGGCGGAGGGTAAGCCGACCGCCGTCGTGCTGGCTGTGGGGAAGGATTGCCCCGAACCGGAGCGCTACCAGGAAGCCTTCAGCAATGCCAGTTTACGCGCCTATCTCTCGGAAGATGTGCGTAGCACGGAGCTGGGCGGCACCTTGAAAAACATCTACGCCATCGGCTCCGGGTTATGCGACGGCTTACAGATGGGTGATAATGCGAAAGCGGCGTTGCTCACCCGGAGCTTGAGCGAAATGGTACGTCTTGGCGTGCAGCTTGGCGGCCAGCAAGCGACCTTCTTCGGGCTCAGTGGCTTCGGTGATCTCGTGGCCACCTGCTCGGGAGAGTGGAGCCGCAACCGCACCTTTGGCGAACGCATCGGCAAGGGCGAAACACCGCAAGCGATTGTCGAAAGCCAGAAATCCGTCGTCGAAGGCTACCGCGCCACCAAGTGTCTCCAACAAATTTGTGATGAGAAAAAAGTGGACGCGCCGATTCTCCAAGTCATTCATTCTATACTCTACCAAGGCCTCGAACCATTGGCTGCGATGCAGCAGTTGATGACGCGCGACCTGAAACCCGAATAATCAATGTAGGGGCTTCACTTGTGAAGACCGCCGATCCTGAGCCAGTAACACAAAATGCCAAAATCTCTTTGCAAAGTAAAAACGTCGACTATTCACGGCCGTGGCCTCTACGCGACCTCGGACATCGAAGAAGAGACACAGATCATCCAATACGTGGGTGAGAAGATCACGAAAAAGGAATCGACCAAGCGAGCGCTTGAATGGGAAGAGCAAGCCCGCGAGACGGGTGAGGGCTTAGTCTACATCTTCGAGCTCGATGATAAGTACGACATCGATGGTCGCCTCGGTGAGAACCCGGCGCGCTACATGAATCACTCCTGCGACGGGAATTGTGAAGCGATCAATTACGATGGTGAGATCTGGATTGTGGCGCGGCGCGATATCAAGAAGGGCGAAGAACTCGTCTATGATTACGGCTACGATATGGAGCACTTCCTTGATCACCCCTGCAAGTGTGGTGCGGATAACTGCATCGGCTACATAGTGCGCGAAGATCAGCGCAAGAAAGTAAAGAAGCTACTCAAAGGTAAAAAGAAAAAGCGCGGGAAGAAGAATAAAAAGTAGCTGGGTTGGCTTCGCCCGCCATGATGTGCAATCGTTCGAGAACAGAATAACTGTGTGTCGGCGTTTGGAGCTTTCCGATTTGACAACTCTTTGGCCGATCCTTGTGTGGCGGTAGAACCAACCCCACTACTATCGACTTACGTTCACTCAAAGTCCATTTGAAATGTGCTGCTACTGGAGTTAGGCAGCTATTTAATGCTCCAACTCGTAGGTCAGCGTCTTGCCGTCGTGTTGGATCGTGACGTGGTTGCTGCCGTCGGCGTTTTCGGTGGCTTCGGTGCGGCCGATGACTTGCGCGGGGATGCCGAAGGATTCGCTTTGGGAGATGATCGCGTCGGCGGCTTCGGGATCGCAGTAGATCTCCATGCGGTGCCCCATGTTGTAGACGCGGAACATTTCTTCGTCGGTGGTGCCGCTGGCCTTTTGGATGGCTTTGAAAATGGGAGGGATGGGGAGGAAGTTGTCCTTGATGTGATGGACGCCTGTGCCGAAACGGATGCACTTGGTTTGGCCGCCGCCGGAGCAATGCACCATGCCGTGGATGACGTCGCGGTTTTCGGTGAGCAGCTTTTTGATGACGGGCGCGTAGGTACGGGTGGGGCTGAGGAGGGCGTCGCCTACGGTCATGTCTGACTCGGGGAGCGGGTCGTCCATCTTATAGGGGCCGCAGTAGAGGTATTGCTTGTCGGTGGTCAAGTCGACCGTCTCGGGGTATTTCTCCAAATAGTAGGGGCTGAGCAAATCGTGGCGGGCGCTGGTCAGACCGTTACTGCCGATGCCGGAATTTTCGAAGGTTTCGTAGTTGGCTTGGCCGGAGGAGGCGAGGCCGACGATGGCGAGGCCGGGCTTGATGTTGGCGTTATCAATCACATCGGCGCGATCCATGACGACGACCGCGCAGGAATCGACGGTCACGGTGCCGGTGAGGTCGCCGACGTCGGCGGTTTCGCCGCCGCCGCTATGGACGCCGACGCCGTATTCGCGGAGTGTGCCGAGAAAGTCCTCGGTGCCGGAGATGAGCTGGCCGAGCGCCTCGCCGGGAATGGCGCGGGCGTTGCGGTTGACGGTGCTGGAAATGAGGATGCCATCGATCGCGCCGACGCAGAGCAGGTCGTCGATGTTCATCACGAGGCTGTCTTGGGCAGTCTTGCGGAAGCCCTTGGGATCGCCCGTTTCTTTGTAGTGCAAGTAGGCGAGGGTGCTCTTGGTGCCGGAGCCGTCGGAGTGGATGATATTACACTTCTCAGGGTTGCCGGTCAGGATATCGCTGCCGATCTTGCAGAAGGCACCGGGAAAAACGCCGCGGTCGAGGTTATCGACGACTGCGTGGACTTCAGACTTGGAGGAAGAGACACCGCGTTGGGCGTAGCGATCGGATGATTGTGACATGGGAAAAGAAATAATTTTTGAACCGTTAATGGACGTTAATGGACGTTAATTTGGGCGGTGAACGACCCGCCACTCGAGTTTTGGATGTTTGAAGTTTTGTATGAGACCGACTGGCTTTTGAGAGATTTTCAAGAAGTTAAGCATTTGTCCGATCTCGATGTCACCGATTTTCGGGACTACTTTTGTGTCGAGTAGGAGGGCATCTTCGATTTCTAAGTCTGGGATGTATTCGTCGATTTTAACCTCACGGTAAAATACTGGGTAGTGTTTCTGCTGATCGTATTGAATGCCAAGGTAATCCATTTCAACGCACAACGCTCGTTCATAAGCCTTCTCACGCAACCCGTGTCCGAGGGCGTTCAGGATCGTCATGGCTGCGCCATTTAATTTAAAAACCAACTCATCTAATTCTTTTTGATTCACGTTCATTCACGTCCATTAACGGTTCTAAACCACCGTCATCTGGGGCGGTTGCAGTTGCGCGATGCGTGCCATGATGCGGCGGCTGGCTTCGAGATAGCGCTCGGGGTGGCTTTTGCCGGGGTCGATCTCTGCCGTGGTCATGGGGGCACCATAGGCGATGTGGATGTGGCCGCCGAGTTTTGGGGTTTTATCTTGGCGGCCATATGCTTCGTAGGTGCCGAAGAGACGGGTGGGGATGACGATGGCCTTGGATTTGCACGCGATCATACCGGCACCGGGCTTGGGCTCGGAGAGCTGGCCGTCGGGTGAGCGGGTGCCTTCGGGGTAAATCGCGACAGCACCGCCTGCTTTGAGCGACCTGAAGATGGCTTTGAGCGATTTGATCTCGGCATTTTCACGGGCGACGGGGATGGTGCCGATCTCGACGAGGCATTTCCCGAAGAGTCCTTTGAATAGCGTGTCGCGGGCGAAGTAGTTAATGTGCCGATTATGGCAGGCTCCGATGGCGGGCGGATCATAAAAGCTGACGTGGTTGGCCGCGAAAATCACGGGGCCGGACTTTGGCACGTGTTGCTTGCCACTCTGTGTGTAATCGTAGAGTGAGCTGAAATACCAATTCGCGGTATTGCGAACGATTTCGTAGAGCTGCGGATTTGGAATGGAGCTTTCGGACATGACTTAAGCGGAGATCTGATCGGAAATGATTTGAATGACCTCTTCTAGAGTATGGGGGGCGGTGTCGATCTGGGTGGCACCTTTGGGGCAGACGAGCGGGGCGGTCTTGCGGTTTTTATCCATCTTATCGCGGGCGGCGATGGAGTCAGTCTGGCCTTCTTTGGCGCGGCGGGCGGCGCGGGTGGCCTCGTCGGCATGGAGGAAGAAGCGGTGCTCGGCATTCGGAAAGATGACGGAGCCGATGTCGCGCCCTTCCATGATCAGGCCGGCGTAGCCGTTCGCGCGGGCGACGTTGACCTGGCTGCGCTGATACTCAAAGAGAAAAGTGCGGAGGGGCGCGAGGGCGGCGAATTTTGAAACAGCGGCATTGACCTCGGGAGAGCGGATGTCGGCGTCGGCGGGCACTTGGCCGTTAATGCTGAGTTTGGCGCTGCGGCCTTGCAACTGAGTGTCGAGCTGGAGCTCGGCTAGCTTGGACGGGATCGCTTCGGGTTCATCGGCGTCGGCTCCGGTGGCTAGAAGTGCGTAGGTCAGTGTGCGATAGTGGGCGCCGGTATCGACGTGCATGAGGTCAAGCCGCTCGGCCAGACCCTTCGAGGTGGAGGACTTGCCCACGGCAGCGCCGCCATCCATGGCAATGATTTTAAATTGTTTGCGGTTAGGCATTGGGCTGAAGAAAACCGATAATACCTAAACCTAAAGCTTAAAGAGGGGAGTCTTGGGAAAATGGTGCTTCGAGGATACGCTGATTAGAGGAGCCCCGGAAGGGGAGCCCGGGATCGGCCAGCGCTTGTTCAAAAGTTCCGTCGATCAATACATCCACGTATTGGAGCACGCTGCGTTGAGCTTTGCTCAGGCGTTCCATGGTGTAGCCAGTCCAGAGCCAGATGTTTTTTTCGGGGAGCCGTTTCTTGACAGTGCGCGCCAGCCGCTCGATCTCGCTGCAGTTGGCGGGAAGGAGTGGGTCGCCCCCGGTTAGCGAGAGGCCGTGTCGGGGGATGCGGGTGTCGGCCAAGTCGGTGAGGATCTGCTCGAAGAGCTCATTGGTGAAGAGATGACCCGAATGGGGCGACCAGGTTGATGGGTTGTAGCAGTTCGGGCATTGGTGCTCGCAGCCGGATACGAAGAGCGTGCAGCGGTTGCCCCGGCCGTTGACGACGTCGAGCGGGATGTAGCGTTGATAGTGCATGCTAGATGCGGGCGACGAGATCGCTAGATGTGTTTGACGCGTCGTTTAACCTCTTCCTGTTTGCCGGCGTTGAAGGGGCGGGCATCGGGGTTGCCGAGGTAGCCGCAGACGCGGCGGGTTACGGAGACGCGTGCCGAATCGTTGTTACCACAGCTTGGGCAAGTGAAACCTTTGGCCGTGCAGTCAAATTCGCCGCTGAAGCCACACTCGTAGCACTCGTCGATGGGGGTGTTGGTGCCGTAGTAGGGCACTTGATCATAGCTGTAGTCCCAAATGGCTTCGAGGGCTTCGAGATTGTTCTGCATGTTCGGGTATTCGCCGTAACAGATGAAGCCTCCGTTGGCGATGGGAGGATACGCGCGCTCGAAGTCGATCTTATCGTAGGGGTTGACCTTCTTTTCGACGTCGAGGTGAAAGCTGTTGGTGTAGTAGCCCTTTTCGGTGACGCCTTCGATGCGACCGAACTTTTTCAGATCCAGGCGGCAGAAGCGGTCGCAGAGATTTTCGCTCGGTGTGCTGTAGAGGCTGAACCCGTAGCCGGTTTCGGCTTTCCAGCGCTCTACGGCATCGCGTAGGGTTTGCACAATAGCGATGGCTTTTTCGCGGAGCTCAGGGCTGTCGAAGGGGTGCGTCTCCGTGCCATAGAGTGCGTGGATGGCCTCGTGGAGGCCGATATAGCCAAGGCTGATCGAGGCGCGGCCGTTTTTGAAGAGTTCGGCGACGGAGTCGTCCGGGGCGAGGCGTACGCCGCAGGCACCTTCCATATAGAGGATGGGGGCGACGCGGGCTTTGACGTCTTGGAGGCGGGCGATGCGGGTTTGCAGTGCTTTCTTGGCCATTTCGAGGCGTTCGTCGAGAATCGCATAGAATTGGGACTCGTCGCCCTTGGCTTCGAGTGCGATACGGGGCAGGTTGAGGCTGACCACGCCGAGATTATTGCGACCGCTTTCCTGGGTGCCATTTTCGTCTTCGTAGTTTCCGAGGAAGCTGCGGCAGCCCATCGGGTATTTAAACGAACCGGTCACTTTGACGGTTTGCTCGTAGTTGAGAATGTCAGGATACATGCGCTTGGAGGCGCATTCGAGGGCGAGTTGTTTGATGTCGTAGTTGGGCTCGCCGGCCTTGCGGTTGAGGCCTTCCTTGACTGCGAAAACGAGCTTGGGAAAGACGGGAGTCTTGCCTTGCTTCCCGAGACCGCGGATGCGGTTGCGGAGGATCGATTTTTGGATGAGGCGGCTCTGCCAGCTTTTTCCGAGGCCGAAACCGAGTGTGACGAAAGGCGTTTGGCCGTTGGAGGTGTGGAGCGTGTTGACCTCGTATTCGAGTGACTGGAAGGCGTCGTCGCATTCTTTCTCTGTGAGTTCTTGTGCATAGGCCTTGGCGTCAGGGATGTTCCAGCGCTCGGCGGCTTTGAGGTGTTTTTCGCAGCTTTTGGTCACGTAAGGAGCGAGGACTTCGTCGATTCGGTTGATCGTGGTGCCGCCGTAAATGTGGCTGGCGACTTGCGCGATGATCTGTGCGGTGACGGCGGCTGCAGTCGCGATGGAGCGGGGGGGCTCGATCTCGGCATTACCCATCTTGAAACCGGTCTGAAGCATGCCTTCGAGATCGACCAGCATGCAGTTGAACATCGGGAAGAAGGGCGCGTAATCGAGGTCGTGGTAGTGCAATACCCCGTCTTCGTGGGCTTTGACGACGTCTTTGGGCAGAATGTATTGCTTAGCGTAATGCTTGGCGATGATGCCCGCAAGCAGGTCGCGCTGGGTGGGGATCACGCGGGCGTCTTTATTGGCATTCTCGTTGAGCAGCTCGGCGTTGCTTTGCCCAATCAGGCCATGGATCTCGCGATTAAGGGCGCTGGTACGCTCGCGAGCGACGTCGCGATCGTGCCGATACTCGATGTAGGCGCGGGCGATGCCCTTGTGCGGGCCAGCCATAAGCTCGTTCTCGACCATGCTCTGCACCTCGGTTACACAGGTCTCGGTTTGGCCTAGGAATTTGGCAGTTACGGTTGCCGTGACTTGACCGGCGTAGGCGAAGTCGTCGATCCCTGCGGCATGGCCTGCTTTGTAGACGGCCTGGGCAATTCGCTCGATCGAAAAGGGTATGTGGCTCCCATCGCGTTTACGGACAACGGGATAGGGGAGCGCGTTAGGGGCGTCGAAGAGCGTGGACTGGATAGCACTAGATGTTGTGGGCATTTTTGGATTAATGCCCCGTATCTAGTGCTTGGGGAGGAAAAAGACTTCTGCGGCTGTGTTTATAAGCAGACGCACGTTTCCCATTAAAGAATAGTTATTCTGAGTCGGCTACTTGCGCAGAGATGCCAGGGCGTCGAAGAAGTGGGGGAAGGTCTTGCCGCAGCAGTTGGGATCTTTGATCGCTAGCCAAGGTTGGCCGTCGCCGAGTAGATCGTAGCTGGCGAGCACGGCAAAGCTCATGGCGAAGCGGTGATCTTCGTAAGTGTCGATCACGAGTAGTTCGCCGGCGTTGCGCGCTTTAAGTGCGCGGGCACGCAGCTCGTTGGGCTTGGGTTGGATGGTGAGGGCATCGTCTTCTTCTTTGACGAGCTGGCCGAGCTTGGAGAGTTCGGCGGCCATTCCGGCGATGCGGTCGGTTTCCTGATGGCGAGTGTGGGCGATGCCTGTGATGCGAACGGACTCGCCGAGGAGAGGCGCGATCGCGGCATAGGTGAGGAAGGTGTCGGAAATGCTGTTGAAGTCGATCTCGCGGTGGCCGCGTTGTACCTCGTCTGGTGCGCTGCAGGCTGCGATCCATTCGTCGCGATCGGCATCGACGCGTAGGCCGTGGTGGGCGAGCACTTCGACGAAGTGGGCGTCGCCTTGTAGTGGGTCGCTGTTGAGGTTCGGAATATGCAGCGTGCCGCCGTGGATGAGGGTGAGCGCGAGAAAGTAGCTGGCTGCGGAAATGTCGGGTTCGATGGCGTAGCTGCCGGAGGCGGGCGCCGTGTAGCTTGTGGCGGGGAGGGCGTAGGCACCGACTTCGTTGACTTCGACAGGCGATGCACCGAAGGCTTCGCGCATCTTTAAAGTAATGGCTACGTAGTGCGGTCGCACATCGGGGCAGAGGATTGTGATGTCGCCGTTAACCTGCCCTGAGTTTGTCGAAGCGGCGGGCGCGGCGAGGAGCAGGGCAGAGAGGATCTGGCTGCTGGCGCTGGCATCGACGGTGGCCTCGCCACCGTGATAGCCCTTGGCTTTCAGGGTGAAGGGAAAGTGGCCGGGCTCGCCGTGGAAATCGAATTCAGCCGCACCGAGTGCGATGAGTGCGTCGAGCAGTCCGGACATGGGGCGCGCGCGCATCGGGGCGTCTCCATCGAGTCGGTACTCGCCCCCTGGGTTGAGTGCTAAAAATGCGGTGAGAAAGCGCGCGGCCGTACCAGCATTGCCAATGTCGATTGTGGCCTGCTGATTCGGGATCACCCCTCCGAGGCCTTTAACCGTGATTGTAGCAGCGGCTTCGTCGGACGAAGTTTCGAAGCCCAAGGCATCGAGCGCTGCGAGCATGATCTTTGTGTCGCGGCTGAAGAGTGCACCGTCCAAGCGCGTCTCGCCCTCGGCGAGTGCTGCGAGGATCAATGCGCGATTGGTGATGCTTTTAGAGCCGGGTAGGGTGAGCGTATTGTCGAGTCTGTGATCGAGCGGCTGAATCGGGAGTGGGTCGGGCATTATTTTGAGATAGGGGATGCGTGATAGGGTCTAGGCTACAGTTGATCTCGGAAGTTTTTGCCGAGGGTGAGCTTTTTGAGGACGGTTGAGGTGTCTTTATCGAGAAGCGCGGTCTTCAGTGAGTGGAGCTCGGTTTCAAATCCATCGATCGCGCGGAGGACTTCTTCGCGGTTTTGCTCGAGTATTTGCTTCCAGAGGTTCGGATCGCCCGCAGCGACGCGGGTGGTGTCGCGCAGGCCTCCGCCGGAGAGGTGTTTCCATTCAGGCTCTTTAGCTGCCAAGTAGCTGCAGAGGCTGGATGCGAGCAGGTGAGGGAGGTGGCTGATGTGAGCGACGATCTCGTCGTGCTCTTCGGGAGAGGTGATCGTGACTTGCATGCCGATGGCCTCCCAGAGTTGTTGTAAGCGCGCGATCTGGCTGTCGATCGCCTCATCCAGAGGGGTGAGGATGCAGGCAGCACCTTCGAATAGGTCTTCGCGGGCGTGTGCCATGCCAGTGCGCTCTGAGCCGGCCATCGGGTGGGAGCCGATGAAATGAACGTCCCCAGAGACGTCACGCGCCTCGCGGCAAATCAGGCTTTTGGTACTGCCGACGTCGGTGACGAGCGCATCTTGGACGAGTGAGGTTGCGACTTGCTCCAGCAAAGGCACAATTGTTTCGACCGGTGTGCAAATCACGACGAGCTCGCTCCCGATACAGGCTTCCTCAGGTTGCTCGAAGACCGCATCACACCAATCTGCTTGCATGGCTTGAGCGCGCGTCTCGGCTCGGCGCGACCAGGCGTGGACGCGCTCGCAGAGCCCGCGCTTTTTCAGTGCGAGAGCCAGCGATGCGCCCAAAAGGCCGGGGCCGAGTATGGTGATTTGTTGAAACATGGGTGGAAAGAGAAACTTTTTTGTGTCGAGCGAGTCGTCAAGAGTTCGTTAGACGCGCCTTTAGCCTTGCGGCGTAGATAGCTGCGAGTCATTTAAGGCAGGCTATTTTTACAGCGCCAGCCCCAATTTACTTATGGCAATTTTTAAGAAGTCATCCCATCGACACCTTCCTCACGAGACCAGTGGGCTCAAAAAGTTTTTCATCGCTCTGCTAATTATCTGCCTAGCAGTGGCGATTCTTGGCGGATTTTGGTTCTTGAGCCAGTTGGGGCCGAAGGATGTGGATTTCCGAGATTTTAAATCCAGCGCGGAAGTACCTGAGGCGGTGAAAGCCCTTCAACAGGAGAGCATCGAGCTGGAGGCAGAATTTGAAGAGATCCTCGCGCTGCGTGAAGCCGCCCCAGAGGATATTGCTCTGCTCAAGAAGGCGCTCGATAAGCAAAAGGCGTATCTCGATGCGATCACCGGTGTCGACTCGGAGGGGTATAAACGGAAGATCAACCTAGAAGAGCGCTACCAGAATCTCGCCGCCGAAGCTATGCGTTTAGAGAGTCTGGACTTGGAACGGAAGGCCGAAGCACTGGCTGCGAATGAAGATTACGAGGCGGCTCGTGCGAAATATCGCGAAGCCTATAATGAGCAAAAGCAGATCAACGAAACATTTCCACTGAGCAACGCCTACAATGTAGGCCGTGCGACTCGACTTGAGCGGCAGGCTCGCTACCTGACTGCGGAGCCATTGCTGCAGCGGAGCTTGGCCTTTGAAGAGGAAGCCGACTTGCTCATTGAAGCTAAAGAGTGGGCTCAGGCCGAAGATCGCCTGCAGCAATCGATGGATCTGCAGGACAAGCTCAACCGTGAGTATCGAGGAACGAACCAAGCCAGTGTCTCTAGGCTGGAGCGCCTGCGGGTGAAACTCGTCGGCATTCGCTCTGGGCAAAGCTATGTGGAGGTAGAGCGTGTTGCCCAGCTCGCGGATGCGAGTCGCGCGGCCAATGAGAATTTAGAAGCCGCCGCCCTCTACCAAGAGGCGGCACGTCTCCAACGCCAGCTTAACGAGGCCTATCGCGATAGCCCCTACGCCTCCTCCGAGCGTGTTTCCGAATATCAGCGTAAGAGCCAAACTGCTGAGAGCTTCGAGCTCGGCCTAGAGATCGAGCGTAACCACGACCTTATGCAAAAACTACTCTCGGAGCGCCGCACCTATGAGGCTGCGGAAGTGATCGTCTCCCTGCGCCGAGATATCAAGCAAATGCAGGAAGCCTTCCCGCGCAGCTCGCTTAATGATGAAGACCTCCAACTCAAAGTCCGCTATCTGAATCTCGTACAAAACGATCTCGGTTTCATCCAAGACCGTATCTATGACGCACTCCTGCCGATCCCTGAAGTGGAAGGCTGGCGTATGCTGCGCACGGAAGTGCCCCAGGCGCTCTACTCGTTAATTATGGGTACGAATCCCAGCAGAAACAAGGGCGACGTTCGCCCGGTGGACTCCGTCAGTTGGATTGAGGCGAAGAATTTCTGTGAACGCCTTAGCTGGATCTTAGGGCAACCTGTGCGCCTTCCGACTGAAAACGAATTTCGTCAGGCGCTCGGTCGCCTCCGCTACGTTGTTTTGGAAAATCACGTATGGAGCGTGTCCGATGCCGAGGGCGTGCCGCAAGACGTTGGTAAGAAAGAGCCTTTCGCCAGTGGATTCTTCGATCTGCTGGGTAATGTCAGCGAGTGGCTCGAATCTATCGACCGCTTCGAGACAGAAGATGCCCGCCACATGGGAGGCCATGCGCAAGACCGTATCGAATCCATCTTCACCGTGCCGACTCGCGAAGCGCCACGCGGTGAGCGCAATCGCCTAACTGGTTTTCGTATTGTCGTCAAAGTCGATTAAGCTTCGTTTGCGATTGGGTTTAACTTCGCATTTGCTTATATCAGGTAAATACCTCATACTTCATACATTAACTCGTCCGAACAGCCGATCAGCAACCAAGAGCTCCCACCTAAAGCAAGGCGGGCGGTGCGCATTATCTATATTGCGATGGCGGTGATGATTCTTCTTCCCTTCCTGCTCGTGTGGCTGACGGGGGCGATTCGCTTCTAGAGCACGTTATGAACAAAACGATAGTAATTATCAGGATTTTCTTCCTTATCATGAGCCTCTTGGGCTGCGTGCTTCTGAGCCATGTGATTGAGGAATGGACACTATGGCCTGTCGTCTTCATCGGCATGAGCGTGGCAGTCTTGGTCATCCTTACGGATGTAATGCTTGAGGGTTTTTCTCTACGCGGGCTCTCCGCGATTACCTTCGGCCTCGCTATAGGCGGGCTGATTGCTTTCCTTATCTCCAGTTCGCCGCTTTTCGAGCCATTGAAGGAGGATCCGCTTCTAGAAGAGACGCTCTTCCTCTCTACATTGGCTCTGTATATTATTTCGATGTATCTGGCCACTGTGGTGGCTCTGCGAGGGAAGGATGAGTTCAACCTCGTCATCCCCTATGTGCGCTTCAGCTCACAAAATGTGGAAGCCCCGCTCGTTGTCGTCGATACCAGCGCACTCATCGACGGTCGGATCTCTGCGATCTGTGAGAGCCGCTGGTTTGGCTATTCTTTGATCATTCCGCGATTTGTTCTCGACGAGCTACAGTCGGTGGCCGATTCCAGCGATGCCGCGCGTAAGGAAAAAGGTCGCAAGGGGCTGGATGTTCTCAACCGAATTCGGAAAATGAAGCACGTCGACCTTCGTATCCACGAGAGTGACGTGCCCGACCGCCAGGCGGTCGACTCGAAGCTCGTCTACCTCGCTGAAGCGATGAAAGCCAAGCTGCTGACCACTGATTACAATCTCGCAAAGCTTGCCGAGTTCCACCGCATCGAATGGCTTAACATCACTGCACTGGTAAAAGCCCTCAATCAGGAAGTTTCCGTCGGCACTCGCGTCAGTGTTGAGCTTGTGCGCCCTGGTAAGGATTCCGGCCAAGCCATCGGCTATCTTCCGGACGGCTCCATGCTCGTCGTGAATAATGGGCGCAAGTGGATTGGTAAAGAGATACGAGTGGAGGTCGATTCCGTGGTGCCTTCATCCGGCGGCAAGATGGTTTTTGCCACGCACTATCCTGATGTTGTCGAGGGTACCTGACCTTTACGGCGTTTGTAGCGAATTATAGGCGAATTTAAAAACTTTGTTAAACCCTTGATGTGCAAAGTTTTTGCTTGGGTTTTTTGTACTAGTGTCTTTTAATCTGAAAGCTCGGGGAAATCTCCCCGGGCACATATATAAAATACATCATAATAAAAATAAGGAATATCATCATGGATACTAAAAGCAAAAAAGGTTTCACCCTCGTAGAAATCATGATCGTGGTCGTTATCATCGGCCTTCTCGCTGCTATGGCGATCCCTGCCTTCCAAAAGGTTCGTGAAACTTCACAAACTAAGGCAATCACCAATAACCTTCGCCAGCTTGCTTCTGGTGCAGACCAATACTTCATCGAAAACGGTGTCACTACAGTGGCTCGCACAGCACTTGTTGGTAACGACAAGTATGTGAAGACTCTCGATGCAGTTGCTGGTGAAACATACCCAACCAACGTCGTTCAAGGCACAGACATTGAAGCTACTGGTGGTGCTCCCGGCACGATCTCGATTGAATTCTAAATCTACCTAGTGTAGAATTTAGGAATCTATCCAATCATTTACAGCCGCTCGGTTCGCCGAGCGGCTTTTTTGTACGAAATAGAAGTCACAGAGGTAGCGATGCCACGCGAGTGGCGTCGACGTCGCTCGCGCAACATCGCTACGCTGTAAATCGCTTTAGACTACTTCGACAGTGGCAGCCAGAACCGGAAGGCGGTGCCTTCGGCTGAAGAGTGGGCGAGCTCGATATCGCCGCGGTGCCCGCGCAGAATGCGTTTACTGATCGAAAGTCCCAGCCCGGTGCCATCAGGCCGGTCGGTGAGGAAGGATTCGAAGATGTCGGCTTGGATCTCTTTGGGGATGCCGCTGCCGTTATCGGTGATCGTTAGATGCGCTGAATCTTCATCTGCAGAGGTTTCGATCCGAATGCTGCCACCCTCCGGCATAGCCTGTGTCGCATTGAGCACGAGGTTGAGCATGACTTGCAGGATCTGCCCCTTGTTCACGTCCACGAATATTTTCTGTTCCGGCGGGTCGAACTGAAGGTCGATTTTTTGCTGGTGGAGTTTTAGGCGCACCAGCTTGAGCGTATCGCTGACCATCGAATTGAGGTTTTGGCGAGTATGCATACCAGTGCGAGTACGCCCGAAGCTGAGGACCCGCTCGACGATCTCCTCGAGTTGATCTAGTTTTTCACCGATCACCTGTACATCGGTCGCTCGCGGGTCTTCCTCGGTGAATTGTAGATCGAGCGACTCGAAGAGCAGTTTGATCACCGTAAGCGGGTTCCTTATCTCGTGGGCGATCTCAGCGGCGAGCATGCCGAGGGTGGTCAGCTTCTCATTGCGACGCAGCGATTCTTCGCTGGCAAAGATGCGGGAGTATAGGCGGGCGTTCTGAATCGCAATGGCTCCGATCTCTGCGAGCGTTTGGAAGACCTTTTTCTCTTCGTTGTTGAAGCGGTGCGATTGCTTGGTGTAGGCGATAATCGCGCCAATCGTCTCTTCGCCGAAGACGATCGGCGATGCCAGCATGGAGGTGAAGCCTTCGCGCTGGATAATCGTAAGAAAGTCGTTCTCCTCGGTGAAGTTGAGGTCGTGAACTTCAACCTGCTTTTTACGGTGGATGACGGCACCCAGTGCGCTGTGGTCGAGCGGGATGGTGGCCGCTTCTTTCGAGAAGCGCTCCCCGCTCACAAAACTGTGCAGGTAGAGTTCTTTCTCATCCGGACTGAGCATGAAGAGGGCGCTGCCCTCGCCACCGATCAGCTGTTGCGCTTGCCGGGTGAGTGCTTCCATCAGCGCGTCGCTATCAATCTCGCCGGCGAGGCGTTGGCTCATGACGACGAGCGATTCGAGTTGATTGGCCTTTGTCCGGAGCTGCTTAATCAGCCAGAGGCGGGAGACGACGCGCGAAGCTTCGTTCGTCAGTAGTGTGAGGATTTTTAGTGAGGATTCATCGTAGGCGTTGACCTTTTCACTGTCGACATTGACGACCCCGATGACAATGCCGTGGTCCTCCATCGGTACCGCCATTTCGGAACGGATGTTAGGGCGCACCGAGATGTAGCGTGGTTCTTCGCGCACGTCGCCGACGATGAGCGCGCGCCCATGTAGCGCAGTCCATCCGGTGATGCCTTGTCCGAGTGCCAAGGCGAGGTCATTCCAATCCTCGGGCAGTCCGTGGGAGGCTTCGAGTTCGAGGCCTTTGGTGTCCGGATTGATTAATGAGATCGACGCACTCGTTGGCTTGAGCACACGCACGATTTCGTCGAGAATGAGGCGGAGCGCGTCCTTAGGTTCTTCCGTATCGGAGACCAGACTGCTGATGCGATAGAGTGAATCGATCGCGGTTTGTTCGGTGTCGCGTGCTTCCATTTTTGGCAGCATCGAAGGATTTTATGGTGAGGTCGAATGAAATGTAGACGCCTCTGTGATGGCGCCGGCCTTCGACAAGCTCACGGCCCCTACTCTTTGACGATCTTGTCGAGCCCTTCACGGAGTTCGAGCAGTGCGGTCGTGTTCGTATCTTCTTTCGAGTTTCCACTCTTGATGTAGAAGGTATCCATGGCGACGCCACGTTCGGTGGCGATACGAGCGAAGCCGATGTCGAACCCCTTCTTGGTGATGAGCCGGGAGAGCTGGTAGAGTAGGCCGATGCGGTCGCTCGCTTGTACTTCGATAATGGTCTGTTTGAGAGACAATTCGTGGTAAACGTCCACACTGGGTGGGAAGGGTGCGGGTAGCATATCCTTTTTCTTTTTCTCGGCAGCCATGATCTTGGCTTCGCGCTCGGAGATCGCTGGCATGAGTTCCTTTTCCTCGATCAGGGCCTCAGTCAGGCGCTGTTCGAAGATTTCGCGTGCCTTTGTATTTGTCACAACGCCGCCATCGGGATCGATAATGTAGAATGTATCGATCGTGATATGGTCTTTGCGGGAAATGGCCTTTGTGCTGACGATGTTAACGCCTGCCAGAGTGAGGGCACCAGCGAGTTTGTAGAAGAGGCCGGCGCGATCCCAAGTGACCACGTTGACCACGGTCATACTGAGGTCGATGTCGTTGTGCCAGTCGATGATCGGGGCGAGTGTGCCCATCGAATCTGCTGTTTGTATCTGCGTGAGCAACTGGTTCACCATGCGCAGGTGTAACTCGATCTCCGCTTGGTCGGTGTTGATGAAGTAGCGCTCAGGAAGAAGGCTGAAGTGAGCCTCGATTTCCTCTTCTGGGATTCCTTCGATCTTACGTTCGACTATTTGTTGATGCAGCATGCTGATTTGGTCTTTCCGCTTTTGTTCGATGATCGCGTTGTCCTCAAACTGCTCAAGCGTCCGAACGTACAGTGTGCGGTGCATTGCATCCTTATAGCTGTTCCAAAGTGTGGGGGCAGTTCCGCGGGCATCGCAATAGGTGTGTACGTAGAGAAATCTGAGTTTTTGCGGATCTTCGATAAATTCGGAGAAGGAGGCCGCAGTTTGAGGGTCGTCTAAATCAAACTTCTGCCAGAATCGTGCCATTTCCAAGTGGCTGCGGATAATAAATAAAATTTGTTCCTGTTGTTCGCGCCCAACCCCGAACCGGTTGAGCACCGGTTGCGCGATTCGAACTCCGTTAACGTCATGGTCTTTAACGCCTTCTGCCTTTCCTATGTCGTGAAGTAGTAGGATCAGGTAGAGTAAGAGCGGATCATCGTTTTTGCGTAATTCTTTTTCGTAGCGGCTGTACTCATCATCGTGTTTGGAAAAAACACGGTCGAGGTGGCGGATGGTGCGCAGTACGTGGGCATCGGCTGTATAGCGGTGGTAGTATTCGTGCTGCACCATACAGGTGAGTGCGTCAAACTCGGGCAAGTAGCGGCCGAGCACGCCGAGTTCGTGCATTTGCATGAGGATCGGATAGACCTCGCCGGGGGTGCGCAGGATGGAGCAAAAGCTTTTGGCCGCCGAGGCGCTATTGATGATAGAATGGTCGATCAGCGGGATCGAACGGCTGATCAGGTAGCGTAGGTCGGAGTCGAGCTTGGCGCCAAACTGCTGTGCCAGCCTGAAGATTCGGATCAAGCGGACGGGGTCTTCTTTGAAGACGTTCAGGTTGTCGGCCGAGAGGACTTTCTCGTAGAGCTGAAATCCTTCGATTTTCTTAATCGGTAAGTGCTGGTGGGCGCGCAGTGCTTCACGAAAGCTAATACGGGCTTTTTTCCCTGTTGAGGCTTCGATCGCCATCCGCTCTTTCAGCATTTCGCTGGTGCGGTAGATGGTGCGTGCAGCAGTGTAGTAGTCCTTCATGAACGACTCGACCCGCTCGAAGATATCTTTCTGCGGATACTGGAGAAACTCCGCGATGACCGGCTGCTGCTCTAGATCTAGCTTTTCGGTGGGGCGACGGTTTTGCAGGTGCAGCTCAGTACGCGTGCGGAGTAAAAAGTCGTAGGCCTCGACCATCGCTTCACGTTCATCGTCGCGTAGGAGGTTGGCCTTCACCAGATCGCGAAAAGAGCGGTAGCCGTATTTGATATGCGCCATCCAGAGTATGTTCTGGTAGTCGCGCAGACCGCCGACGCCGTTCTTTACATCAGGTTCTTGCAGGTAGATGGTGTTGCCCGACTTCGCGTGGCGATCCAGTTCATCCTCTAGGCGCTGCTGGATGTAAATCTTTGAGTTTTCCTTTTTACAGAATTCATCGAAGCGGCTACGCATGCTCTTATAGAGTGGCTCGGAGCCGCAGATCACGCGTGATTCCAGGATCGCGTTTTTCGACTGCACCTCTTTGCGGCACTCTTCGATCACTTCCTTCGAGTTGCGCGAGGCGTGCCCGACTTTCCAACCCAAATCCCATAGCGGGTAGAGGATTTCCTCGGTCACGACTTCTTGGAATTTTTCGAAGGCCTTACCCCCTGCTTTCACGGGGTAGAGGAACATGATGTCGATATCGCTGTGTGGATTCAGTTCACGCCGCCCGTAGCCACCTGTGGCGAGAATCGCCATTTTGCAGGGGAGGGGGCCGTGTTCGGTCATGTAGAGGTCGAGCGCGGCGAGGAATAGGTTCTCGACCACCACGTCCGTCATCGCGGCGCGAGCCTGACAGACTTTCCGTCCGGACTCGCCTTTGCGGTGCATGCGTTCGAGCATGATTTTTTCCAGCTCCACATAGCGCTTGTAAGCCGGCAATTGCTTGCTGCGGGAGACACCGGGTTCAAAAACAAGCCGTTTTTGAGCGTGTTGGTGGAGTCGGCGGAAGAGCGGATTATCTTGTATAGGCATGTGCCAGTCGTTGGTTAGTGGCTCAAGGAACCTCGTTTTTGAGGCTCGCGTCAAGTGAGTTCGCGGCGGGGTATGGCAGCTGTGTAAATAAATCGCTTTCGTTTTTGACCCGCTGCGGCTTTCTGTTACCTCTAGCCGCTCGCATTCATTCGAATTCAACACACACATACATTATGCAAATCGCAGAAGGAACAGTCGTCGCAATGGACTACGCGCTCAAAGACGACGAAGGAACATTACTCGATCAATCTCAGCCCGGTCAGCCTTTGGTTTACTTACATGGGCACCGTAACATCATTCCCGGCCTCGAATCCGCTCTCGTCGGTAAGAGCGCTGGCGAGACGGTTGAAGTGCGCGTCACGCCCGAAGATGGCTATGGCGCTCCCAATCCCGCGCTCGAACAAGTCGTCCCCCGCGACCGCTTTCAAGGTGTTGAAGCGCTCGAAGTCGGCATGCAGTTTCAAGCTAGCACGGAACAGGGCCCAATCTCTGTTCGCGTTGTTAAAGTCGAGGAAGACGATGTCACCGTGGATGGTAATCACCCGCTGGCGGGTAAGCACCTTAACTTCAACGTCACCGTGCAAGATGTGCGCGCTGCGACTGAAGAAGAGATCGCTCACGGTCACATCCACCAAGGCGGCGGTTGCTGCGGCGGTGGAGGCGGCGAAGGCGAATGCTGCAACGATGGCAAAGAAGAAGGCGAATGCTGCAACGATGATAAAGCAGACAAAGAAGGCGGCTGCGGCTGCTCGCACTAGTCGCCGTCACGTTTTTTAGCGAAAGAGCCTCGCCGGAAATCCGGCGGGGCTCTTTTTTTATTGTAGTGACAAGCTTCCAGCTTGTCGGGAGGTCTGCTGCACAAGCTGGAAGCTTGTCACTACGCTCGTGCCCTAAAACTGATCCGTTACCAGCACAGTGGTCGGCGCATCCGCGCTCAGGCTCACGCTGGTCACGTAGGGCTGTAGGTAGTTGCCGCCCTTCGTCAGTGTTTTGCCGCTGGCCTTGTCAGTAAGCTGGCCTGTCACGATGTGGATCAGGCGTGCGCTGGATCCAGCAGGCAGCTCAAGTGCGTCGTCGCCGGGTTGCAGCTCAAACTTTTGTATGCGGAATTCCTTACAGTCGGCCAGCGTCTGCGCGCCGGGCACGATCTTGAGTGGCTCCGGCTCGAAGTCTTCGAAGTCGATCGACTTGAGCGATTCTTCGATATGCAGCTGGCGCGGGGCACCGTCCAGTCCAACGCGTCCCCAGTCATACACGCGGTAGGTCGTGTCTGAGTTTTGCTGGATTTCGAGAATCAGGTTGCCCGCATCGATGGCGTGCATGCGGCCACTCTCGACGAGGATGGAGTCACCTGCCTTCACTGGGAAGCGATGCACGCACGCTTCCGCCTGGTTGTCGGCCAGCGCTTGGGTGAACTGCTCGCGGGTCACGCCCTTTTTCATGCCGACGATGAGCGAGGCGCCCGGATCGCACTCCGCGATGTACCAGTTTTCCGTCTTCGGCTCGCCGCCCAGTGAGGGCGCGATCTCGGCGGGCGGGTGGACTTGCAGGGAAAGGCGATCTTGGCAGTCCAGCCACTTGATGAGAATGGGGAAGGGCTGAGAACCATCACGGCCGGGTCCTAGAATGTCGGCGGCCGAGCTTTCCAGCACATCGCGGATCGTCTTGCCCGCCAGCGCGCCCTCCGCCACTACGGACTGCTCGCCTTCGCGGTCGACTAGCTCCCAGCTCTCGCCGATCACTTTGCCCTCGGGTAGTGTGCGTCCCAGTTTAGCTTCGAGGCCACGGCCGCCCCAAACTCGTTCCATATACAGTGGATTGAATGTCAGTAATTCCATACCTCTGTTTCTTGCTGGATTTTCCGCAAAATGCGATACTCAATCGAACCTTGTTATTCACGCATCCGCGTTTAATTTCATCCCTTTTACATGGCACGCAAAGCAAAGAAGAAAGTCGCAAAAAAGAAAGTGGTCTCCGAACCACGCAAGACACGCTCGCGCCCGGTTTGGGCGCTGTTGTTTTTTACGCTCGCTGCGCTCGTCGCGGTGTCCGTTTTCGACTACAACACTGAGCAGTATAATGCGACCAACCCCGTTGAGCCCAATCTCGTGGGTTACTTTGGCAGCTATGTAGGCTTCTACGGCTTTCACTTCCTCGGGGTCGCGGTGTTTCTGCTGCCGCTCTTTTTACTCTGGTTCGGGGTGCGCTTGGTCGTGCAACAGGATCCGGGTAAGCGCTTGCTCACCGCGATTGTCTCCCCGCTATCCATCTTTTGTGCTTCCGGTCTGATCGCCATGATGCGTCCTGTGGCCAGTGCCGAAGGCAGCGTTTTCGAAGATCAACTCTCTAACGGCTTTGGCGGCGTGATCGGCGAATTCCTTGGGCCTGTCCTGCTTGAGCCCTATGTTGGCACCTTTGGCGCCTTTCTCATCCTACTCATGGGGTTGGTCATCGGCTCGATCCTCGTTTTTACCGATAATTTCGGCCGTTTCCTCGACTACCTGCAAAGCACTTACCGCCAATTCCTAGAGGGACGCGCCGAGTCCAAAGAAGCGCGCAAAGCTCGCAAAGCTGAATTGGCCGAAGCCAAGCGTCTGGCTAAAGAAGAGGCCGTCCTCGCGAAGGCTCAAGCCAAGGCCGAACGAGCGGCTGCGAAAAAAGACAAATCCTCCAAGTCCAAGAAGTCTGAGCCTGTTGCCGAAGTGGAAGAGGATGAAGAGCTTCCCGACGATGGCCGCAAACCGTCGCTTCTTAGTGGCGCACCGACTCCGCTGCCCGGCGCTAAGCCTGTCGAGACGAAGAGCGCTCCCAAGAAAAAGCTCATCCCCAAGCCACCAGCGCCCGAACCGGAGCCCGAGCCCAAGAAGCCCGCCCTCGATCCGGAGACAATTAAAATCATTTCCGGCGAGAAGACAGAAAAGGCTGTCGCCAGCATCCCTGAGCGACGAGGCGACTACGTCTTCCCCCCGCTTAATCTCCTCGCCGAAGCGCCCGATGCCACCAATGCATCGCCCGAAGACCATGCCGGCACCATGAACGCCCTCGTGCGCACGCTCGAAGAGTTCAGCGTCAAAGTCATCCCCGGCGAGATCCACACCGGCCCTGTCATCACCCGCTACGAGGTCACGCCCGCGCCCGGCGTCCGTGTCGAGAAGATCGTCAACCTCGACAAGAACATCGCCCTCGGGCTCAAGGCGATGTCCGTCCGTATCCTTGCCCCTGTCCCCGGTAAAGGCACCGTCGGCATCGAGGTGCCCAATAAGATTTCGCAAGCCGTCTGCATGCGCGACATCGTCGAGTCCAAGGCATGGGCCGATGCCAATGCCGAGATCCCCGTCGTCCTCGGCAAGGATGTCACCGGTAAGCCTATGGTCATGGATTTGACCAAGATGCCCCACGTCCTCATCGCTGGTTCCACCGGTTCCGGTAAGACCGTCTGCATCAACGCCATCATCGCCTCGCTCCTCTACCACTCCGGCCCCGAAGACCTTCGCTTCATCATGGTCGACCCTAAGGTCGTGGAAATGCAGATGTATAACGCGTTGCCCCACATGCTCATCCCCGTCGTGACCGAGGCCAAGAAAGTGCCCGGCGCTCTCAAATGGCTCATCGCCGAGATGGAGCACCGCTACCAGATCTTCGCCAAGACCAACGTCCGCAACATCGCCGGCTTTAATGCCAAGCTGCTCAAGGATAAAGAAGAGCAGGCCAAGGCCGAGGCCATGGACTCCGAAATGAGCGCCGAAGAGCGCCATGCCCTCAGCAACATGGAAGTGCCCCGCGACGACGACGCTTTCGAGATCCCTCGCAAGAAGCTGCCCTACATCGTTTGTGTGATCGACGAGCTCGCTGATCTCATGATGGTCGCCCCCGCCGATATCGAGACCTGCATCGCCCGCATCGCCCAGCTCGCCCGCGCCGCCGGCATCCACCTCATCCTCGCCACTCAGCGCCCCTCCGTCAACGTCATCACCGGCGTGATTAAGGCCAACTTGCCCAGCCGTATCTCTTTCAAAGTCGCTTCCAAGATCGACAGCCGCACCATCCTCGACGGCGGCGGCGCCGAAGCCCTCATCGGTAAGGGCGACATGCTCTTCATCCCTCCCGGCACCTCGAACCTCGTCCGCGCCCAAGGCGCCTTCGTCTCCGACGACGAGATCGAGGCTATCGTGGAATTCCTCAAAGAAAACAACGACCCGCCCGAAATCGCACAAGAGGTGCAGAAGCAGATCGACGCCGGCGGCGACGATGCCGGCGGCGACGACGGCGGCCCCACCGACGGCGACGAGCTACTGCCCGACGCCATCGACGTGCTTCGTTCCACCAAGCGCGCCTCAACCTCCATGCTCCAGCGCCGCCTCCGCATTGGCTACAATCGCGCAGCCCGCCTGATGGAAGAGCTCGAAGAGCGCGGCATCGTCGGCCCCGAAAACGGCTCCAGCCCACGCGAGATCATGGTCGACCTCGACTCGATGTAATGAAGCGCTCCGGCATCCTGAAAGCGTGGCTCGTATTCAGCTTTTTGCTTTCCGGTCTGCTGCATAGCCAGGTGGTAGATGGCATCTACGTCACCTCGTATGATCAAGCCTTGCCCTCTGTCCTCGCACAGAACGGGCGCACCTACCAGATCGGCGAGAGACTGGATATCTCCTCGGCAGAGGTATCACTTCATTCGAATACCAACGCAAACGATTCGTTCTATCTGCGTCTCAAATTTCCCTACGATCCGTCACTTAGGGAGAAGCAATACCTTCTGGTTCTTGACGAGTGCGGATACTACATTTCCGGTGGCGGGGGGACGCGCGACGTCCACACCGATATTAGTGCAACCATCGATGGAGTCGAAGCAAAGGATGCCATCGCGCAGTATTTCGATTGTCCGGTCACCTATAAAAAGCATCCGGGGCATCAGCTCCTAGTTTCTTTCGAAAGTGATAAAAAGGTCTACGCGCTTGGCGAAGAGATCGTCGTCACCCTGAAGCTGACGAATGTCGGTCAAAAGCCCGTCGCCTTTATGAAAGGCGGGCGCAACCGCGCGGCCCGCAACACACAGTTTCTCTTTTCCGGATTTCATGGTTTGGATCAGCCGCTCATCGATATCGGGACGAATCAGAACTGGGGTGGTTTCGCTTCCCCAGTGACGCTTCAACCCGGCGAAGTGTTCGAAGATGAAGTGAATCTCAGTAAGTGGTTCGAGCTGTCTCAGCCCGGCTACTATTCGATTCACGCCAGTTATTTTCTTGAGTTCGTCGAGCCGAGTAATGCGGATCTCGAATTCATCTGGCAGGACTACGTTTCCGGAGATTTTATGTTCTCGGTGGCAGAGTAGTCGTGTGAGTTTCCCACAAAAAAGCCCGCACGGTCGAAACCGGCGGGCTTTTGAAATTTTACTGGTCTGCTTGAACTACCAAGCGAAGACAGGGGAGCTGATTGATGTGCCGCCCTTGGCTACGGTGATGTTTTCGCCGTCGGCCCAGATCTCATCGTTGATGAGGAACTTGAAGGTGACGTCGCCCTTAGCTTTTGTGCTGGAGAACGTCCATTCGTAGGGGCTCACGTTGTCGAGCTGCACGCCCTTGTCCCAAGAGAGACCAGCGCCTTCGCCACGAACATAGAGGCTGTTGCCGAAACCAACATCCACACGTGCGATGATCGAAGTCTTTTCGACTTTCTTAGCGGGTGCTTTCTTGGCAGGAGCTTTTGCCTTGGGAGCGGCTGCCTTTTTAGCAGGTGCTTTTTTGGCGGGAGCCTTCTTCGCCGCGACTTTCTTAGCGGCTACCTTTTTGGCAGGAGCTTTTTTGGCGGCTGTTTTCTTCGCGGCGACTTTTTTGACCGCTTTTTTAGTGGTGGTTTTCTTAGCCATAATGACTGAATTTTCGAGTTTGTTTATTGAGTTAAATTGTCGGTTTGGTCGAAAGTGCTTCGACCGGAGTAACCGACGCGAGGTTGACTAGCAGAAACAAAGCCAAATTGATAGTACAAAGTTTTATTCTCCGGTCAGCAGGTAGATGACTTCTTCCGCGAGGTTCTTGGCGTGGTCGGCGATACGCTCGATCGATCTGGAAATTAGAATGGTTTCTATCTGGGTGGAGGCTTCGCCGTTGTCGCCCTTCATCTCCTTGGAGAGTTTCTTGAAGTTTTCCTTATTCAGGCGGTCGACTTCCTTATCGCGCTCGATGATGCCCTGCGCGAGCTCGAGGTTTTCGTCGAGGAACGAGGTGATCGCGTCGCGCATCATGTTAAAGGCGAGCTGGCTCATCTCTTCAATCGCGACGGGGTTGGTGACCTTTCCCTCGCGCGTTAGGATACTGCGGGTACGCTTGGCGATGCTGTGAGCTTCGTCGCCGGCGCGTTCGAGGTCGTGGCTCGCTTTGATCGCTACGAAGATCAGGCGAACATCGCTGGTCACGGGTGAGCGCAGCGTGATGTAGCGCACGGAGTCACGGTCGATCTCGACCTCGAGGTCGTCAATCTCGTCGTCCATTTTGACGGCGGCCTGTGTCTTTTCGAGGTCACTCTCGATGAAGCCTTCGACGGCGAGGCGTCCGGCTTCGTTGGCCTTTTCGCCCATCAGGACGAGTTTACTGCGAATCTCTTCGAGTTCTTTATGGAAATAGCGGTTCATGTTGAGGTCGGTAGTTGAGTGGTTGAGTCGTGTTGGAGTCCCGCCTTTAGGCGGATTCTTTCGCTGCCCTCTAAAGGCGGGACTCCAACAGATTAACCGAAGCGGCCGGAGACGTAGGCTTCGGTTTGTTCGTTGTTGGGGTTCATGAAGATGGTGTCGGTTGCATCGTATTCGATGAGCTTACCCAGATAGAAAAACGCGGTGCGGTCGGAGACGCGAGCCGCTTGTTGCATATTATGCGTCACGATGACGATGGTGTAGTCCTTCTTCAACTCGTGGATGAGCTCTTCCACCTTGGCGGTGGCGATGGGGTCAAGCGCGGAACAGGGCTCGTCCATCAGTAAGATCTCGGGTTTCACGGCGAGGGCGCGGGCGATGCAGAGGCGTTGCTGCTGTCCACCGGACATGCCGAGTGCACTTTCACTGAGGCGGTCTTTGACCTCCTCCCACAGGGCGGCACCGCGGAGGCATTCTTCGACGACTTCGTCGAGCACACCCTTTTTCTTAATGCCCTGAATGCGGAGCCCGTAGGCGATGTTGTCGTAGATCGACTTGGGGAAGGGATTCGACTTCTGGAAGACCATACCCACGTGCTTGCGCAACTCGATGACGTCGACGTCTTTGTTGTAGATGTCCACGCCGTTGATCTCGATGGAGCCGCCCTTGATTCGGGCGATATCGATCAAGTCGTTCATCCGGTTGAAGCAGCGCAGGAAGGTGGACTTACCACAACCGGACGGGCCGATGAACGCGGTGACCTCCTTCTCGCGGATATCCATGTTGATATCGAAGAGGGCTTGCGAGTCGCCGTAGGCGAAGTCGAAGTTACGCACTTTGATGATGCTGGGTGCGTCGGGCGCGGAGGGCTTGTTGTTCGTGGCCATGGGAAAATGGGAAAAGGAGAACCGTTAATTTACATTAATTTTCGTTAATTATAAATCGGAGATGTGTCAGGTTTGAGAATGTTTTAGGAATGGTTGAGGATCGGGCATCTTTGCCGGGATACGTTGTTTCAGATTAATGTAAATTTACGTAAATGAACGGTTCAAAGTTCTACCATTTGTATTTTTTACGGATCTTCACGCGCAGAATGATGCTGCTCAGTGCGAAGAAGCCGACAATGAAGAGGAAGACGAAGGCCGCGCCGTACTGCATGTTGCGGGTGTATTCGTTCTGCGGAATTTTAGAGCTGACCACGTAGATGTGGTAGGGCAGCGCCATGACGCCTTGGAAGAAAAAGTCTGTCCACTTGGAGAGGCCTTCCCAGGGTAACTGATCGCGCAGGGCGAAGGCGGCAGTGAACATGATCGGCGCCGTTTCGCCGGCGACACGGGCGATCCCCATGATCGAAGAGGTCAAGATGCCGGGCAGGGCATAGGGGATGACGTTGGTGCGGATCGATGTCCACTTCGATGCGCCGAGCGCGAGTGAACCTTCGCGGAAGCCCTTGGGGATGGCGCGGAGCGACTCTTCACTGGCAGTGATGATGACGGGCAGCGCCATGATCGCGAGGGTGAACCAACCGGCGATCATCGATACGCCCCAGCCGAAGAAGAGCACGAACATGCCGAAGCCGAAGAGGCCGAACACGATGGAGGGCACGCCGGAAAGATTGAGGATCGAGAGGCGGATGAGTTGTAGGGTGCGCCCGGGGCGGCTATATTCGCTTAGGTAGACGGCGCAGAGCACACCGAGGGTCAGCGCGATGGCGATGGAGCCCGCAACGAGTAGGCAGGTGCCGATAATCGCGGGGCCGATGCCTCCGCCCGAGTAGGCGTAGTTGCTATAGGCGTATTCCGTTTCGGAGGGAGTCTCGTCGAGTGCGCGATACTCGCTGTCGCTGTAGAGGAGTCGGCCTTCCTTGCGCTCGGCATCGAGCACCTTGTAGCGCCCTTCGAGTTTCTTTAACTGTGTGGTGAGTGCGGCGGCCGCTTCGGTCTCGCCCGAGCCGAGGTCTTTACGTTCGGTGCGCAGTTTGATTTGCTGGGCGTTGATCTGCTTGAGTTCGGTATCGATCGCCAGCGGCTCGTAAACGTGGAGGGTTTGCGGCTTTTGGGTGAGGAAATCGATGTTGATGAACGGTGCCTGCGTGGTGAAGACCGCCTTCGAACCGTTGTAGGCGATGTTGGCAAATATGTAACCCGCGCTGAGTATGACCAGGTAGGTGGCTAGGCGGAAAGACCATTTAACGATCGCTTCAACGGAGCGCCGCATGGACGGGCGGTGCGAGTAGGTGTGTTGCTGTTTGTGTGCGGTCATGGTCAATTAATCTCCGAGTTTGCTGTAGCGCTTGACGACCCATTGGGCGCTGTAGTTGATCAGCAGCGAGATGAAGAAGAGGACGATGCCCACCATGAAGAGGGCGCGGTAGTGGAGGCTGCCGTGGACGACTTCGCCCATCTCTTGAGCAATGATCCCGGTCATGGTGTGCACGGGCTCGACGAAAACGCCGAGACCGTCGGTGAAGTCGGGGATCTTAATTCGGTTACCCGCGCAGAGTAGCACCACCATCGTCTCGCCGATCACGCGACCGAAGCCGAGCATGATGGCCGAAATGATCCCCGAGAGTGCCGTCGGCACAATTACGCGGAGTGTGGTTTGCAGCGGAGTGGCGCCCATCGCGAGCGAGGCCTCCTTGAAGTGGCGGGGGATGTTGTTAATCGCATCTTCCGCCAGTGTGAAAATCGTGGGGATCGCCATGAGCGCGAGCAGGCAGCCGGCGGTGAAAGCGTTCAGTCGCTCTTGCACGGGGAAGAAGGGCACCCACTGCATGAAGTCTTGCTGTGAGAGCAGTCGAATGGCCTCGCCAAAGACGACCACACCAAAAAAACCGATCACCACGGAAGGAATTGCTGAGACGAATTCGATGTAAGGCTTGATGAAGTTACGCTCGGTCGGGCCAGCGATTTGGTTCACGTAGATGGCGGCGCCGACGCCGAAGGGAATCGCGAAAAATAGCGCGATGGCCGAAATGAGCAGTGAGCCGGAGAGTAGAGGCAGCAGGCCATACCAGTCCTGCTGGTCGCTGGCGGTGACCCAGTCCTTACCGCCGAGGAAAGCACCGAGCGCTTGCCAGATCGAAACGTTGGCCGTGGGTTCCCAAGCGGCAAGCTTTTCGCGGTGGGCGTCGAACTCACCGTAGTAGACTTCGTTCAGCTCCTTGAACCGAGTGATACGCTCGTCGATCGCTGGGCTGTTGAAATCGATCGCATCAGCCGTGGCCACGACGTCGGTGAGCTTTGCTTTGAGACGGCCGAGGAGCTCGGCGTATTCGTCTTGATTGGCGGTGACTTCGAGGGTGGTTTCGCTGAAGTCGATCGGTTGGATCGTGCGCTCGATGTTTTTGTATTCGTCTTCGAGTAGGACGACGAAGGTCTCGCGGTCTTCAGTGCTCAGTTTGGCGCCGTCTTGAACTTCGTCGGCGCGCGTGCGATAGGCCACGGCGATCTGATCGTCCGTGGTGTTTTCGCGGGAAAATTCGCGTAGGCGGAGCGCAAATTTATCGCGGTCTTCTCCGGTAAATGTGTAGTTCGGATCGCGGACGTCCTCGATGCGCTGTGTGTAGTTTTCGAGAGTTTCGCGCAGGTTTTCGTTGGTCGTGTGCTGGTCACGCGCGGCGATGGCCAGATCCATCTTCTTCTTAACGAAACTGCGCAGCTCGCCACCAGCTCGCATATAGCCGAAGAAAAAGGCCTTCGCCTCGGGCGACATCACGCGCTTGCTGATCTCGGACTGGGGCAGCCCCTCTGCACGCAGGGCATTGATCCAGTCGGCCTTCATGTCGTTGAGGTAGCGAGTCAACGAGGTATAGCCTTCGCGCTTCTCTTTTAAAATGTCGACATACTCGAGTCCGGAGAGGCGGTATTCCTGTAGGCTCTTGTGGTAGAGTTGGACAAAGCCAGCACCTTCTTTGAAAAGGAAAATCGTGATCAGGCCGAGCACGAGAATCGCCACCATCGCACTGCTACCGAAGAATTTCTTAATAATACTGTCGGAATCTTGCCCCAAGAAGAGCGCCCGGCGCTTACTAAACGCGGGTTTGGGCGATTCCGAATTGTGCGGTGATGTGGACATAGTGTGCGGATGTTGGGACTCGCGGCGCATTCTGCAATACTAGCTTCGGCTCGCAGGTGTTACGATTGAGTCACGTAGAAAAGGCATTCCGACCATCATGCATGTTTTTTAAGCACAAGTAAGAATGCCACTGCCACGCTAAAACAAGAAAAAGGGCCGTTGCATGGGGCAACGGCCCTTTGTTTTAATAAACAAAGTCTATACCTAACTTAGTAGATAGAGAGGAAGTGCACGCGATTGACGATGGCTTGACCTTCGGGGCTCATGCTGAAGCCGATGAAGTCGTTGGCCACCGGGCTAAGCGCCTTGCCCTTGTTGATCAGGTAGTAAAGCGGGCGAGCGAGTGGGTAGTCCTTCGCATCTGGAGCGGAACCATTGACTGGAATCACTTTAACGCCGGGAGTGTCGACGTATGCGAGGCCGACATAGCCGATCCCGTTCGGGTTTTTAGCGACTTCAGAAGCGATTTGCTCATTGCCGGCCATCTTCTGAGTGTCGGCTCCGTAGTCGCGGGAGTTCATGCCGAGCTTCTGGAAGACAGCGTAAGTGCCGGAGGAAGTGTTACGAGTGTAAGCGGAGATCGAACCAGTTTGCGCAGTGATGCCAGACCAGTCAGTCACATCGCCCGAGAAAATTAGCTCGATCTCTTCGATGGTGATGCTTTCGAGTGGGTTCGCTTCGTTCACGATGATCGCGATGCCGTCCTTAGCCACGGTGATTGTCTTCATGTCGACGCCATTGGCTTTAGCCTTAGCGACTTCCTTGTCCTTCGGGTCACGAGAGGACATGCCGATTTCGGCTGTGCCATCGATCACGGATGCGACACCAGTCGAGGAGCCTTCAGCAGCGATTTCAAATGCGACGTCGACGCCTTGAGCAGCCATCTTGGCTTTGAAGGCCTCAGCGATTTGAGGTACCATCTTGGCGCCCAGTGTATCGGAGCCCTTGATGACGATTGTTTCAGTAGCCAATGCTTGGCTTGCGAATGCAAGTGCAGCGGCTGCAGTAATGCCACGGAGAATGGAGGTTGTATTCATATTAGTAATTTCCTGTGTGTTTGTGTGAAAGTCGCGAGAGCCGTCGGGCTGTCGAACCTCGCACCACAATAGCGCCCCAATGTTTCGGTATTGTGGCACATATGTTACAGAAAGGTTAAGAAAGTGACTTTTGTGAACAGCCGGGTTGGGCATCTGGCAAGGGTGGGAAACCTTGCTTCACCTGCATTGGTGCGGCCTTGAGGACGTCTTGGCGTATCTTTTCGGCTCTTTGTTCGCTGCGTCGTGTTTCAAAGCTGCGAAAGGTTTATGACAGGAATGCAAACTAGTCACCTGACTGTTTCCTGTGGGCAACAAAACCGCAACAAGGCGCAGTAAATCGTAACATTTCACCTTTCTGTAACACAAGAGAGACGAATGTGTAACATTGGGGCGCTATTTTCGTAACGTTGTTTCTGCAACACATCTAACAATACAAACAATGAAACTAAATAAACTTACACAACTCACTGCGATTTCCGCCGCCCTAGTTGGCTCGGCGAGCTTTGCAGCTTCTAACGACGCCCTGCTTGACCTGTTGGTTAAGAAAGGCGTTTTATCTGAAACCGAAGCGACTGCAGTCGCCGCCGAGCTAAAGGAGGAAAACAAAGGAATTTCCTTCTCTGCTAAAGGTAAGGAAACTGTGAAGCTCCGTTTCAATGGCCGCATGCAGTTCCAATATGATTCGCTTGATGCGGAATATGCTGGTGTGGATCAGCCGTCTACAAACCACTTTTACTTCCGTCGTCTATTCCTTGGTGCGAAAGCAACCCTCGATAATGGGGTGTATGCGGAGACAGTCTTGGATTTTGCCGGAGATGGTTCGCCTAGCCTTAACTTTGATAAAGCAGCCTTCGGCTATAAATTCGATGAAAAGCTAGACGTGCAACTTGGTTTCCAAAAAGTACCTTTTGGTTTCGAAGAAACATCGTCTTCATCTAAGCTCCCCACTATTGAGCGTTCCGCTGCTAATCGTTTCTTCGCGGACGATATCGACTTCTCATCACGCCACACAGGCATCCATGCCAATGGTAAGCTGGGCGGTGGCTTTAGCTACGCCGTTGCTGCAGTCAATGCAGCCCAGGGAGAAGGTTCTCGTTTGCTCGGAAATTCCAATGCTGACAACGACCTGGCATTGTATGGTCGCTTGCAGTGGAAGAATGATAACTTCACGGTCGGCGTCGACGGCGGTTCCCAGTCAAATAATACGAGGGTATTTGATGGCAGAGGTCCTCTCCCAAATCGAACAAATTTCGGCGTAAATGACATCACCGCGTTCACTGGCTACGTAAACTACAAGCTCGATGGGCTAGACCTATTGGCCGAATACTTCAGCGCGGATCTAGATGATGCGGGCGATGTAGATGGCTATTCTTTGCGTGCTTCATACAAAGTAAACAACTTCGAGCCCGTCATCCGTTACTCGCATCTAAAGGCTGATAAGTTTGAAATCGATACGGATGAGTTGATTCGCCGCGCACCGAGCGGTGGCACTGCGGGTGGTTTAGGCGCGAGTCAAACATTCAGTGCTAATGGCACTGAAAATGAAATCGATTCGTTTTACTTTGGCGTGAATTACTACTACAGCAAAGCAGTTACATTCTTGGCTGGCTACGAAATTGCTGAGAGCGAAGCGGCCAATGGCACTGACAATAAAGTCGATGGCTTCCGCGCACGTGTTCAGGTTCTCTGGTAGTCCCTCGCTGACTTAGTGTAGTTTTTGTTTTTCAGCCCGGAGTGCTTTAAGTGCTCCGGGCTTTTTTGTGCCTATTGGTCGAGCGCATGCCGAATGGTGGCAGTTTCGTTACGCTTAAGTTTCCAGTGCGTCACGAAAGTTACAGCAGTGTGATATTCGTAAAAGAGGCGTTATTTGCGATTGAGCGCAGAAGCTCTGGGCGCAAAAGGGTGCGCGATTTAAGCCACGTCGCCCGATTGGGAGCGTGAGTGAACTGCCATTCTATCATTTTATGAAAAGCTACACTTCTACCAGCACGCTATCGTGCGTGCTCGCCCTCTTTTTTGCCACGCAAGTTGCGGTCGCGATCAAGATCGTGGTGCCGGATCAATACCAAGATCAGATCGAGGCGATTAAAGAAGCCGAGCGTCAGCAGCGCGAATCTGAGCTCCAAGGCGTTTCAGAGGCCAATGATGGCGAGGGTACGATGGCGATTGAATCGTCCACGAAAGCCCCCGAAGTCGATGCGGACGAGTTTCTCGTGCAATCTGTAGTCGAGGCGACGGATACTGCCACAGAGTTTGAAGGCACACTCGCTGCAGGCGAAGGCCTAGTTTCCGGTCAAGTGGTCAACAAGGAGACCGGGGAGCCCGTCTCTGGCGTTGCCATCATCATCGAAGGCACGGACGTCGCCACCGTCACGGACGGGGCGGGCCGCTACTCGCTCGGTCCCGCAACCGCTGGCCTTTACACGATCAGCTTCATCAAGTCCGGCTACATCGAGGCCAACGTTACAGAATACACCGTCGCTGGTGGCGAGGTCAGCGTCTTCCCATTCGCCATGCCCCCACGCCCTGCCGAGATGTCGGACGAGGTGTATGAGCTGCAGGACTTCACCGTGACGGCTGAAGAGGCGATCAATCAGACTGTAGCCCTGCTTGACTTACGTCAAAATTCGATCGCGTCGATCAACGCGCTCAGTGCTGAGGATTTTTCCAAATTTGCGGCTGGTGATGTGGCCGAGGCAGTGTCGAAGATCAGTGGGGCGTCTCTGAGTGATGGTAAATATGTGGTCGTTCGAGGGCTGAACGATCGTTACAATACCGTATTGATCAATGGGGTGCGTCTCCCCAGCCCAGATCCAGACCGCAAGGCGATCGCGTTGGATATATTTCCTACGAGTTTGATTGAAAGTATTCTCGCGAGAAAAACCTATACCACCGACATGCCGGGCGAGTCTTCTGGTGGATCGATTGATTTGATCACAAAATCAGTGCCCGAAGAGTTCTTCGCTAAGTTGTCTTTCAGTGTCGGTGGGCAGCTGACTTCATCGGATACGGACACCTTCTTGTTGGATCCTGAGCAGGTCAGCTTGACTGATTGGCTTAAAGGCAACGACCCTAGGGGCTTTGGTGTTTCTGCTCAGGGATCGATTCTTTTGAACAACTATCCGAATGCAGTAGGCAGCCAAACCTTCCCTTTGTTTACCCCGATTTCGAAAGACTTATCCGCATTGAGTGACCGTAGCTATTCGCTCTCATTCGGAACGAGTGAAGTCGTGACCGACTGGCTGACCGTCGGGGGCATTTTTGGCGCGAAAGTTTCCGAGAAGAGTCGTTCAAAGTATAAAGAGATCAATAGCGTCAAATTTGAGCAAGGCCAGGCTGTAGTAGATAAACTGGCGCTCCGGACAGATCGACAGGGTGTGCTTGAGGGTGAACAAGAATATGCGTCATCTTTTTTGGTTGGGCTTGGAGCTAAACTCTTCGAACGCCATGAGCTGAACTATAATTTCATTTACACAGACACTTTGACTTCTACCGCAACGCAGGCGGACTATCGGCAGTATGTAAGAGATGCGGGTTCCGTGAATAATACACCTGTTCAAGACGGGTTTAATAATTTCACCGACGTGGAACTCGCATCCGAGGAGAAATCATTAACGGTTCACCAATTCAGTGGTGAGCACAGAGTGGATGCATTCGATTTGGATAACTGGAAGTTTTCTTGGTATTTCACTGATGCGAGAACAGAACAGAGCGAGCCTGACCAGCGTTTCATTAAGGAGTATTACACCGATCTGGACGGTTTTAGTTCAAATCCTGACTTCGCTCCCGTCTCCCGATTTCAGCGAGATACGGAGCAAGCTAGCCAGATGTATGGCTTTGGCATGGAGCAGAGTTTCGAACTGACATCTGACATTACATTGAACCTTGCTATTGGCTATGACTCAGAGAATTCAGAACGCGAATTCGAGCAGCTCGAAACTGTCCGTGACGCGAATGAGCAATTTGCGGGTTCTCCTACTTTCTTCGCGATGCCATTTCCTGACGGTGCGGGTACGGGTGTGGATCCATACTATGCTGAGGACTTCTTTGGAATCGACCTGTTTCTGGATGCCCTCTACTCGAATCAGATTGACGTTGTGCTGCCAGGTCAAATTGCGAGTGCAACGACAGCTAAGAACAACAGCATCACGGCAAGAGACAGTGCCCAGGCAAATGTGAACACGATACAATCACAGCTGGATGTCTTGATTCCTATTTTCGGGGCAGACGACCCGATTTTTGTCGCTCCCTTATTGGCAGATCTTGCCGTTGCCGAGGCCTCTTTGTCGACTGCAGAAAGTTCTTTGTTTACGGCTGATGCGGCCCTGGCAGCTGCGAACGGTGATCTCGCTCAAGCAATATCAGAGCGCGATTCATACGATTTCGCTGCGGCTGCACTATTTACTCAAATTGCGAGTATGCCTTCCTTGGCAACCGATCCCACCGCATTCCCAAGCTATAACTTCTTGGGAGATGATGGCTACATTCTCGATACGCCGCTCGGATTTGCGATGTACGGTACCAGGACGGCTGAGACGGCTCCAAGGTTTGATACAGTACCTTTCCTCACCAGTGCTGTAGGCGAGAATAAAGTAAGTAGTTTTTACATGTCCGGAGATCTTGAGTTTAGGGAGTTGACTGTTGCTGAGAAGGTTCGAGTGGCCGGAGGTTTTCGGCGCGAGTCCACTCAGTTGAGTTACAATGCACGGCCTGATCGCACAGGTACTAATCAGCCATCAACTGGTTCTTCGGCTGCTTCGGGGTTTGCGCCGGGAGTCGTCCAGGCTTCGGAGATCGATCAAACGGATTACGCTTACTACCTCTCCATGATCGTTGATATTAATAAATACGCTAAGCTGTCATTCTCGAGATCTACAACGATCGCCAAGCCGACCTTTCGCGAGATCGCACCATTCCCTGTTCTAAATTTAACCGATAATAGCGTTGAGATCGGAAACGGTGGTAGGACGGTGCTAAATACAGAGGCAGTAGACCCCGTATACCTCGTGCCTGATGAATTTGCGGGCTTGGATATTGCTGATGTTATCAATGAAGATGTGAGGATCGAATTTTTTACGCCTCTGGATGGATTGATTTCATTTGGATATTTCAGAAAGCAAATCAAGAACCCGATCGAGCGAGTCTTCGCAACCAGTCTGAATGGTAATGTCGACGTGAATACATTCATTAACAACAATGAAGAAGCCGATATGGATGGGTGGGAGTTCGAATTGCAGCAGAACTTAGGGTTTTTGGATGAATACACCCAATGGTTCCCGCTTCCGATGTCTTGGCTGACCATCGGAGGGAACTATACCAAGATCAATGCAGAGGTTGAGCGCTCTTCGATGGAAAAAGCTAACCTGACTCAAACTCGATTCGGGGGGCAACTACTCGACCCGCAAATATTTCAAACAGGGGCGCTTTCTAAAAGACAGCTCTATGATCAGCCTGAGTTTGTGGCGAATGCGTTTGTTACACTTGATATTGAGCCGACTCGTACGAAGATAACACTATCTAATAATTGGTTGGGCAAGCAGCTGGATCGAGCCGGTGGTATATCCGATAATCAGAAAGGCTCCGCTGACTTCTTGTTCGATGAGTTTTCTTCTCTCAGCCTTGTGGTGGAGCAGGAGCTCACTGATCATATCTCGCTGAAATTTTCGGTGAAGAATTTAAACAATCCGGATCGTATACTTTATGAGGATCCGTCTTTCCTTCGGGCACTCGCCGACCAGTCGATTTACGACGGAATTGGAGGATCTCCATATAGTAACAATGGCACTCCAGCGTTCCGGGAGCGTGTCTCTGTCGAGCCTACCTACTCGATTAGCATCAGCGGTACTTTTTAGACTAGTTTTGCTCAAACGTGAAGCTGCTGTCACGGAAATGGAACATTGTACGTCCATACTTCTATACGCGTGTTACTCTTATACGCGTCGAACTAATCAATTAACATAGAATATGAAAAAAATTATCACTTCCGCACTGGTTGCTGGAATGTCTGTCTCGGCTCTTACAGCTGACATCATTCCCGTTACAGCTGATATTACTTCCGATACCACATGGTTGCGCACTAACGAGTACATCCTCACAGATGTGATTGCTGTCCGCAATAATGCAACGCTTACCATCCAAGATGGCACCATCGTCCGTGGTGAGCCAAAGTCTGATGGCAACTTCGACCCCGGCGCACTCGTCGTGACTCGTGAGGGGCAAATTCAAGCTGCAGGTCTTTCCTCGAACCCGATCATCTTCACCACTGCTGTCCTCGATAGCGATGGGGATGGAGAGTATTCTGATGAAGCTTTCGACTACAGCGCAGCAATTGACTATCAGGACATTCTGATTGATAACCCTGTCCCTGGTCTTGCCTTTATCGATGCAAGCCCAAAGTCGTCGCCTCTCAGCCCTGGCGATGGTTTCGTCACAGCTGCTGGAGATACGACCCACTTGGGTGAAGAGTACCGTGGCCTTTGGGGCGGTGTGATCATCCTTGGTAATGCGCCTACCAATATCATGGATAGCTCCGGTGACGAGCTAGTGGCTACGACCATCCTTCCTCGTGCCGACTTGGATGATGTCTTCGAAGGCTTCATCGAAGGTCTCGATCCTAATAATACACCCAATCAAGTGGGTGTCTATGGTGGTACCAATCCGAATGATAGCTCTGGCACATTCAAATACGTATCTATCCGACATGGTGGCACTAACCTCGCGGCCAACAACGAAATCAATGGTCTGACCATGGGTGGCGTTGGCTTCGGAACACGTATCGAGTATGTTGAAGTTTACTGCAACAACGACGATGGCTTCGAGTTCTTTGGCGGCACAGTGAACACTCGTTACCTTGTGTCTCTCTACAATGCTGACGATTCCTTCGACATTGATGAAGGTTTTACGGGTCTTGGCCAGTTCTGGTTCTCACTTCAGATTGATGATGGTGCCAATGGTGACCACGGTGGCGAGCACGATGGCACTGCTGGTAACTTCTCGAACATCGCTTTGACTGCTGTCAATGGCTACGACGTGGACACTAGTGCAATCGACGAAGCGCTTGGCCTTCCTATGGCTTTCCCGACTATCTACAATGCGACTTACTTGGCTGCCGGCACAACTGAGCAAATGCTCAAGTTTGAAGACTCCTTCGGATGCGACTACTTCAACTCCGTCTTCGTTGGCGCAGAGAATGAGTTCATCGATGTTTCCTCGATCCTCCAGCGCATTCAGGTTGCTGATTGTGATTACGTCAGCAATTCGATCATCTATAACATGAACGGCAGTACTTCTGCGCTCGGTCTTGGCGATCTCACTGATAGCACCGATGCAAGTGATGTGTTGGCTGGTCGTGTTCTTAATGACAACAGCAACCGCAATGCAGGGGTCAATCCATTCGCAACACTGACTCCTAACAATGTTCGTAGCTCAGTCGATCCTCGCGTCACGACTTCGGAAGCAGGTAACACGACTCTCGCTCCTGTGACTGCTACATTCTTTATCACAGCTAGCTACCCTGGTGCATTCAATCCGAGTGAGTCTAAGTATTGGACTGACGGTTGGTCTGTGTTCTCCGCGTCTTACGACAACAAGTAAGGAAATATTTCTTGCCGGCTGGCACGCTCAAACAGTGTCAGCCGGCATCTGAAAATAAATTAGAAAAGATTAACATATGAAAAAAATTATCACAATTAGTGGTGCCCTTGCATTGTCAGTGTTGTGTGCACATGCACAAGGCCTGGTCGCAGGATGGGACTTTGCTTCGATCACGAACCTGAACGGTGAAACTTTAAATGGTTTTGGCGCAGAGTACGATGCATTCAACAATGGCTATACCACCGCGGGTTCTATTACGACCGGACTCGTGCAAGGAAATGCTGCGAATCAGGCGAACTTCTCTGCCAATGGCAACGCGTCGACACGTGGTGGATTTGACACCACGACATCGACTATTCTTGGTGGCTCTGAAACTGGTCAGCAGTCGCTGAACATCTTCACCGCAGCCTCAACGGATGCCGCAGTCACATTCAATTTTACAGCATCGTACGATGTTGTCATTGATTTTGACTGGATTACTGATCAAGGCGCTCTTATCGCCACGGACATACTTGATGTGGCGTATAGCTTCAATGGTACAGACTTTGTTACCTATGATGCCAACTCAACCCCAGGCTACAGCTTGGCTGGTGCTAGCACCGCTGCATGGAATAACTCCGATACGGACACCCTCAATGGGGCGTTTTTTGCGGGGCAGTCTGCTGAGATCGACCTGACTTCTGTTACGGATTCACTGAATACCGTGCAGGCAGTTCGTTTCACATTCAATACGGGTGTGTTCCCAACTCGCATTGGTCTCGATAATGTCCTCGTTGCGGGCACTGCGGTTCCTGAGCCCAGCACATATGCCGCGATCGCTGGTGCGTTTGCACTCGCTTTTGTAGTCTATCGCCGACGCAAGTAATTGCTTCAGTTCTACATTTCGAAACCGGGGAGGGGCAACCTTCCCCGGTTTTTTTGTTGTTCTGAAGGGGGCTGGGAGATAGCCAGTCCGGCTTTACCAACAACTGTAGCTCAACGTTCTTGTAGAATACTCTAGGTGCTGCGCATGACTGCTGCTAGCTAGTCTGATCCGTTCTACACCTGAACTGAGTATCAACAGACGATCACAATCGTGTCGTGTATGTTGATGATCTGTTCAATATTAACGAACGAGCCAGCTGGCCGAGCGTTGCCTTGAGCTGCGGCTATCTACTTCAGGAGTCCAGTCGATATGTAATCGATTCAATGTGTCTGCCAGTGCTGTCGGTAGATCTGAAAGCGTTGTGTCGCTCGTAGTTTTCCCAAGTAATTTTCCGTTCGAATCCAGTATATAGATGGTGGGGAAGTTCGCGGGCTGCAAGTATAGGCTATGGAGATAGCCTGCTCTCAGGTGAGGCGTTATAAAGGGAATCGGGTATAGGGTCGTGGCTCCGAAGTCATAGTAGGTTTTATCTTTGGGAAGAATAACTCCTGTTATGGAAGGATACATCTCTTTGAGCGACTTATAGGAGCTTCCGAAATCCAAGAGTGCCTGAGCTTGTTCGGGTGCGTATTGATCTAAATAAATCAGCAAGTATAATTGGCTTTGCCTGACCTCATCAAAGTGGATGGGTTTACTGCCAGCGCGGCTAAAATCGATCAACTTATTGGCAATCTGCATCGCCAAATTCGGGAATTCCTTTTTCTGGTTTCCTGATATGAGCTTATTAAGCGAATCATAGAAATCCGTGCTCGACGGAGTAATCTGTTGAACGCCTGCGCGTCCAAAATCAACGATCAGAGTGCTGTCTTCTATCCGAATTAAGGTGCCTCGGCTGTTAACCTTGAGTGTGAGATCCGAATCAGAAAGCGTACTCTTCTCCTCCGTTATCGTTACAAAGGCAGGCCAATATGCGGAAGGGATTCCTTCGAGGGTCGGATCTAATGAGAATGGTAGAGCGGTGACGTCAGCATTGCTTGCGAAAGATGCATTGCATAGCACCAAGGACAGTATGCAGGTCGATACGGATCGGAGTAGTTTCATGGCAAGACTCTGGATTCCTTGAAGCTGGGCTACAGGACTGCCTATAGCTTATTAAATTGCTCCAAAGTTAAATGGTCGGGTTTGCGTCCACCTGGATTGTGGACTGTATTGCTCCGGCTGACTTGGTATCGCCTGCTTGGATTGGGCTGTGGGATATCTCCGTTTGGTAGCGTGCTGGCAGTGTCAATTGCAGCAAATAGCTCACCCTGCTGTCCGGTAGAACTAGATGTCGTATTGGTAGTGTTTATGCGCTGTTCAAAGCTGACGGGCAGACGTTGGTTGCCCGCGAGTATGTTGGAACTTCCTGGTTCAGGTGCGTATACTATTCTGGCTCGCTTCTTAGGGGCTGCGCCGCCTGCAATAGAGTACGGCTCGGTCGATGTTTCATCATCATTGCGGAAAAATAGTCCAATAGGTTCGCCGTTAGGTTTCTTTATTTTTATGCGATGTGTCTTTCCCTTCCAACTGAAAGAAATACTTTTTTCGGAAGGATCATACTGTAGAATTGAAAACCCGTTATAGCTAACACCCGCTTGAAGCCATTCTCCTTTATCAGTCACGCTATCGTAGACACTGAAAAAATAGTCGGAGCCGATTTTGGAGATGCCTTTTAGGATAAACCGTTTCGTATCTACATCGTGGCTCGTGCTTTTACGCACGTTTGATGTACTGGAAGCCTTCTTGTAGGACGGTGGTAGAAAGGGAGAGTTCTGTACGAGTGAAGAAGCCTTGATTGACCCTGCGGCTAGCAGAAATATCAGGATCGGGCACAGTCGAGAGATAGTATGCTTTTTCATAAGTTCCTCAAACTTGTGAATTGAACATGGCAGTATGTGACCTCTGCAATCTGATTATTGTTAAAACTAGGTTACGAGGTTCCGTGAAGCATATACCTTATACTTATCATTGCTCACTTTGGCCTACTCCTCGCCAAAGAGGTGAAGTCGTTGACGCAATTTGATGAAGGGGCTTAGGCACTTTTCATTTGTAAGAAATTATAGCCCGGCTGTGCCGGTAGATTTGCCTACAACGAAGTATTCTTCGTAGATGCCTACACCGATCTTGATGGAGGAGATGGTCATGATGGAGTCTCCGGTTTTGTTTGCATGGATAATATTGATCGTGGGAATGAGGACGTTCTGATTTTTCGTGTAGTCCCTAAGTATTGTCACGGTTGTACCGTTGATTGGGTGGGTGCTTTTGTATCGTGAGATTAGGAAGCTCTCAATTGAGAGGTAGAAGGTGTATTGGATTGTATGCTCTTCGGTGATTGCTTGGATCTGATAATAGTTTTCACCGCCGATATTCTCGAGTCCGTTGAGTGTGAGTTTTGCGCCGCTGCGCCAAAGTTTTATTAGTGGGGGCAGCACTCCGGAATCGGCGAGTAGTTCGTTGGCGGCTTCCGAAGGGAGTGTTTCTTTTTGCATCTCGGGGGCACCGGCAAGGCGAGTCGCGGTCCAAGCGGTCTTGCCGTCGTGGGCGCGGATGACTTGCCAGTCGACGTCCTGCTTTCCGGGCATCGGAACGGTGACCGTGGCGCGGATTTGGTTGGGGCGCTTCTTGACGATGACGATGTCGACTGTCTGGCCGTCGCGTTCGATCGTGCCGTTCAACTGGATGCTCTCTACCTTTTGCCAGTTACTGAGGCCACCCATGGCTTCGAGGTGCTTCTGCAGGATCTCACTGAGCGACGGATCTTCCGCAGCTGTAGCTGCGGAGTGGAAGAGTGAAAGGGAAAGTGCGAGTGCGAGGAGGCGGTATAAGAATTTCACTCATACATTATACCTAACAACTTTAGAACCAGCAATGAACGTATCGGTGACGTTGGTGAAGCTTGCGTGTCGCGTGACAGGCCGGCGACAGTCGGGTGTTATAGCCGTGGCGATTTGGTGACGCCGGGGAGTATAGGGGGAACGCTCTCCTGCGACTTTTGGGATGCTTTCGGTCGCGGCTTTCGTCCCGAAGGCCATGTCGTGGATCGGTCGCCGATGTCGAGGTCTGGCCAAATGCAATTGGCGTTCGGGACGAACGCCGCGACCTAGCCTTGGCTCTTCGCCGCGCGCTCGACGCGCTGGGCGTAGTCTTCTAGGTTGTTATCCGACTTGAGCTGGAGGGCGCGACGGAGGAGTGGGAGGGCTTCTTTGTATTCGCCTTTGCGGACTCTGGCTTGGGCGTGGGCGACAAGGGCTTCGCGCTCAAAGGCTTCGATCTTCTCTGCCTGCTCGAAGCGGTTGATGGCTTTGGCCATGTCGTCCTGGTCGGCGTAGAAGTTGGCCAGCTCGATGATGGCTTCGCCGTTGAGGGCGTCGCGTTCGACGATCTTGGAGAGGAGCTCAACGGCGGCTTCGTCGTTCCCCTCGGCACGGGCGATCTTGGCTTCGATGGTGAGGAGCTTGAGGTCGGCGCTTTCGGGTAGGTTGGTGCCCATCTTGGCGCGGATCTCTGCGATCATGGTTTTGGATTGTGTGTAGCTGCCGCTGCGGGTGAGCAGCTCTGCGGCGCGTAGGAGTGACTTGCTGTCGGCTGCAGTCGCGACTTTGTTGGCGTCAAGGTAGGCTTCGAGCGCGAGGTCGGGCGCGCTGCTATTCATGTAGATGTCGCCGAGCAGGGTGAGTGTACTCAGGTCGGCGGCACCCATGCGGCGGACGACTTCTAGGTTCTTGGCAGCAGCGAGGGGTTCGCCTTTGCCGAGATAGGCGTTGCCTTGGAGAAGCCAGTAGTCGGCGTTATTAGGTTCGTCGAGGAGGAGTGTTTCAAAGAGAGCAATGGCATCGGCGTAGCGCTCGGTTTCGAGCAGGCAGCGGGCGAGGCCGACCTTCCAGTCGGTGACGTCGGGCTGCATGAGGATGGCTTGACGGTAGGCGGTTTCGGCCGGGTAGTAGCGCTCTTGGGTGAGGTAGCCGTATCCAAGAAGTCCATACGAGCGGCCGTCGACTTCGCCGAGCTCCATGGCTTTCGAGATCGTTTTGATGGCTTTATCGAAGTCACCCTTCTGCACTTGGACGAGGCCGAGGTTCTTGTAGGCGCGGCGGAAGTCCGGGTGCTTGACCACGGCGTTGCCGTAGTATTGCTCGGCCTTGGCGAGGTTGCCGTCCTGAAAGTAAAGGTTGGCGAGAATGAAGTCGAAGGCGGCGCTGCTGCTGCTCGTGATTTGCGGCTCAAGTGCTTGGATGGCCGCCTTCGGGCTGGCTTTGATCAGGTCGATCAAGTTGCGCAGGGATTCTTTTTCTTCGTCGGAAATCTGTGGTTCGGCGCCAGCGAGGAAGCCGTAGCTGCCGAGGAATTCGTTGACGAAGGTCGGATCGCTCCAGAGCTGGTTATTGATATTGGACTGGGCCGTGAGCGAGCTGGCGGCGAGGCCGGCGGTGAAGAGAAGTGTGGTGAACTTGTTCATGTCTATGAAAATCTGAAATTAGGAGAGGCTGGAAATGCTGAAATTTTAAACTGATAACTGGAGAACCGAAAACCGGTGAACTGCTCTATCGATATGGAATGGCGGCGCGCATGCGGACTTTAACGGCAGTGCCTCCTTTGGTGGCGGGTTCGAAACGGGCGCGTTGGAGGACTTCTTCGGTGGCTTTGGATAGGATACGATCAGGCGACTCAACGATGTTGATCTGCTCGACGCGGCCGCTTTCGTTGACGACATACTCGACTTTGACCAAGCCGGTGATGCCTTTGCGCTTTGCTGCAGAGGGATAGCTGAACTCAATGCGTGTGCGCGGTTGCGGCGGGGAGTCGACGTCGCCGAGTTCGAAAATTTCCAGGCCACCTAAATCGCTGCCGGAGACATCGAAAGTGGGCAGGGCAAAGTCGCCAGACATGGAACCGCCGGTGCCTGGGTTGAGTGCCATGTCGAGCTGATCGAGGGAGATCGGAGGGGGTGGGGTGTCGAGCTCGGGAGGAGGCTCTTCTTGTTCGGGCTCAGGAGGGGGCGGTGGATCTTCCGGTGGAGGCGGTGGTGGGGGCGGTGCGATGTCGAGCGCCTCGATCTCTTCGGGAGACTTTTCGTAGGTGGTGAAAATCTGCGTGAGCGGAATGGCTAAAAAGAGTAATCCACTGATGCCAACGCCCATGACGGTACCCGTGGCCATCATGCCCTTTCGGTGTTGTGGAGGATGGTAGATTTTGGCCATGGGTTTATGAAAAGCTGAAAGGCTGAAATTTGGAAAAGCTGACGGAGCGCGAGTAGCGCGGAGATGGTAAATCGGAACGAACAAATGCTGAAATCTGGAAAAACTGAAAACCGATTAACCGGGAACTGGAGAACTGAAGCGCTTAGCGCTTAGCGTTTGGTCGAAAAGTTGATGGATTTGGCTCCGGCGAGTTTGGCTTCGCCATAGACGCGGGCGAAGACGCCGTGGCTGGCGCCTTCGTCGGCTTGGATGATGACGGGGATGTCTTCTTGGAGGGTGAGGCGTTTGACGATGGGGGAGACGCCGCTGATGCCGATGTCGCGTCCGCCGTAGATGACTTTATTGTCCTTCGTCACGGCGATGAGGATACTGTTCTTCTCGAGTTGCACGGCGGCGGCCGCTTCGGGCTTATTGACTTCGACGCCGGTCTCTTCGACGAAGACGGTGGTGACGATGAAGAAAATGAGAAGGATGAAGACCATGTCGATCATCGGCGAGAGATTGATCTCTACGTCGTCGCGGTCATCGGATGCTAGGTTGCGGCGCATAATTTAATGGCGAATGGGTGATGGAGAATGGCGAAAATTTCGGTGTTTCTAAATCTCAGCTTTTCAGCATTTCATTTAGTCGAGCTGGAGCTTGGTGAGGCTGAGGGATTCGATGCGGGCGAGGGCGGCTTCGACGGCGTGCTTGCGGCGGCGGATGACGAGGGTCAGGAAAATGCCGGGCAGGGCGACGAAGAGGCCGGTCTGTGTGGTAATGAGCGCTTCGGAGATGCCGGCGGCGACCATGGCGGCAGTTTCGGCGCCGCCTCCGGAGGAGATCGCGGCGAAGGTGCCGAGCATCCCGATCACAGTGCCGAGCAGACCCATGAGTGGGGCGGCGGCGACGAGCGTATTGAGAAAGATGAGACGGCGCTCGATGTTGTGAAGCATGGTCTGGCGGACTTCTTCAAAGCGGTTACGCACATGCTTGGCGGCGGTCACGTTTTCCTGTGTGTAGCGGATGATCTCGCCGGCGCGGCCTTTGGCCTCAGTGGGATTGTAGATCCAAGTCATCCACTCGCTCTCGTGGCCGAGTTGGATGTTGCCCTTGCGCAGGAAGAGGAGGAGCTGGATGCCGTTTGAATAAATCAAGACAGCCAGCAGCGCCAGCGGGATCATCACCCAGCCGCCGCTAAACCAAATATCTATGATTTTTTCGAGCATATCGATTATTCTCCTTTGTCCTTATTGCGGGCACCGAGCACACCGTTGATGAAACCGACAGCGGTTTGCTCCATGTCGCCAATTTTTTGTCGAGCCATGCGGGAGAGGAGACCGTGGATAATGAGTGCGGGGATCGCCACAACGAGGCCGAGCTCGGTGGTGACGAGCGCTTCAGAAATACCGGAGGAGAGACTCTTGGCGTCACCAGTGCCGAAGATGGTGATCAGATTGAAGGTCTTGATCATACCGGTCACTGTGCCGAGTAGGCCGAGCAGTGGTGCGGCCGCTGCGGTGAGTGCGATGAAGGGAAGGAAGCGCTCCAGTCTGGGGCGTACGGCGAGGATCTTTTCGTACAGAATCTCTTCGAGCGTGCCGCGCTTTTCGTCGGCGTGTTCAACGCCCTTGACGAGGAGTGCGCCGCCTTGGCCGGGAATGCCAGCCGCGCTGGTGCGTGCGTTGGCGAGGTCGTGGTTTTCGATGTGGCCGATGATTTTTTGCACGTCTTCCGGCGCAGGCGTCTTAAAGGAGGTGACTTCGATCACCTTGAAGCTGCCGAGGAGTAGGCAGATGACGCCGAGGCCGATGATGACGACACCGACGCTGCCGCCTTTGGCGAGGTGCTCAGCGATGGAGTCGTTGCCTTCGACGATTTTGAGGGCTTTGCCAAGTGTGGCATCGGCGGGGATGGTGCCTTCGCCGGATTCGACGAAGCTGCGGATGCCAGCGGCGAAGTTTTCTCCGGGAACGGCGATGGCGGCTTCGGCGGCATTGAGCTTGCTGAAAGTGATACCGGCGAGCTCGGACTGGCTGGAGGCGAAGTAAACGGAGGGGCCGAATACAGCGAAGGTGCCTTTTTCGATCTCACCTTCGGGGGCGAGGGCGTTACCTTCGAAGGTGTAGCCACCGGTGAGTTTTTCCAGACGGTCGATCGCGACGCCGATGACTTCGATCTGCTTGAGGAAGCGGTCGGCCTGTGTCATGTCGGAGTCGTCGAGGGCGAGGCGGGCTTCTTCGGCGGGTGCGGAGTAGAGCTGAATTTCGCTGTAGTCGATGCGTGTTTCGAAGGAGCGGACGAACTCATCAAGGAGGCCGGCGGCGTATTCGTTTTGCGCTTGGATGGCTTCGACTTGCTCGCGTAGGCGGTTGAGGCCGAGGTCGCTATTATCGCGCAGGCGGCGCAGGCGGTCGAGCTCGTCGGTTTTTTGTCGGACGTTGTCTTCGAGTGAGGAGACTTCGCGGATGAGCGGAATCTTCTCGCTGGCGATGGTGCTACGCGTTTCGGAGAGCTCGGCGAGGGCGGCCTTCAGGTCGCTGCCGGCTTGGTCGCTCGCGGTGTTAAAGGACTGCGCTTGTGCGAAAGCGAAGGGCAGCGCGAGCAGTGAGATCGCGGCGAAAATGGATTTGGCGGAGGTTTGCATGATTCGGCAAATATAAAAGCTTTAGTTGATGCGGGCGGGCACTTCGACGAATTGGATTTCTTCGGCACCTTCGTAAACATCGATGAGGCGTTTGATCTCGGCGCCGGCACCTTCGACTTGTGGCCATTCCCAGCCATCCGCTCCGGGGTAGCCGATGCCGGCATACTCGCCGGAGGCATCCACGTAGTAAGCCATGGCTAGCCCCCAGTAGAGGGTGCGGACTTCGACGATCTTGCCACCAGGCAGCTCCCGTGACTCGCTGGTCTCGGTCAATGTGGTGTTGAACTTGTCGGCTTGGCTGAGGATGCCGACGATGTTTTGCACGCGCTCGCCGAGGGAGAGCTTGGTGTTGGCCGGATCGTCGGGCAGGCGGCGGATGAGTGGCTTGATCTTGTTGATGAGCGGCTTGGGGAGCGTCTGGATGATTGACTTCATCTGGGTTTCCAAGGCGCCGATGTGGTTAATGACGACATTGGACGCGGTGGTGAGCTGCTCCTTCTCGGCGGCTAGCTGGGTGCGGTCTTCGTCGGCAGCGGTGGCGGCGGCTTCGAGGTCGGCAAGGGCTTTTTCCAGACGTTCCATTTCGCTGCTCAGGAGCTGGACCGTATCGCCAAGGATGGACTTCTCGATCTTCCAGTCGGTCTTCTCCTCGGAGATGATTTGGCGGGTCTCGACCCATTTATCCAAAACATCGCGTGTTTCCGCGACTTGGTTTTGAGCAGTGAGCGCAAATGGCGCGAGGGCGCTGCCCAATGCCAAGAGTTTAAAAAGTGGTGTTTTCATAGATGAGCGCGATTGGATAGCAGAAAGCATTTTTAAAAGAAAGTATCTGATCGTTAAGCTTACGTGTCAGGATTGTGGCAAAGTTGTGACGATGTGCGAGTGCGTACGCGCGGAAGCCTTTGGCGCGTCGGGTGTCCCGCTCCAGCCTGATCTGGTTTTGGAACGGCAGCGAAAATTCTGCTCGTTCGCTTTCACGCTACGCAGTGGGTGACACGATTAGTAGACGGGGACGAACTGCACACTCTCGATGATGTATTGCCCCTGGGGGCTCAGTGTAAAGCCGATGAAGTCGTTGGCGACGTGGCTCAAGCGGATGTTGGCATCGACCAGATAGAAAAGGGTGCGGTTGAGTGGGTATTCCTGCGCGCGGGGGAGCATGCCCTCGACGGGGACGACTTTGACACCCGGAGTGTCGGTGTAGGCGAGGCCGACGTAGCCGATGCCATTGATATTGCGTGCGACTTCGGCGGCGATCTGTTCGTTGCCGGCGACTTTCTGAGTGTTTTCGCCGTAGTCGCGGGAGGACATTGCCTTGGTGCGAAAGAGGTCGTAGGTGCCGGAAGCGGTGTTGCGGGTATAGGCAGAGATAGTGCCGGAGGTCGCGCTGACGGCTGCCCAGTCGTCGATGTCACCGGCGAAGATGGCTTCGAGTTCGACGAGCGAGATGGATTCGATGGGGTTGGCCTCGTTGACGATCACGGCGATGCCGTCTTTAGCCACAGTGATGGTTTTGAGCTCCACGCCCATTGCTTTGGCACGGGCGATTTCCTTGGTCGATGGCGGGCGGGAGGTCATGCCGATGTCCGCGTGCCCCTCGGTGATCGAGACCACTCCGGTGGATGATCCCTCGGCGGAAATCTCGAAGCCGACTTCTTGATCCGATGCCTCCATCTTGGCCTTGAAGGCCTCCGCAAGGTGGAGCGCGGCCTTTGCACCGATCGTATCGGAGCCCATAATGACGATAGTTTCCGCCCGGATGGACTGCAGTGTCAGGCTTAGAGTCATTAAGATGATGAATAAAAATTTAGGCATGCGAGTATCCTGCGGGACGATTGTGACAAAATCGACTCGATTTTACGGCAAATTGCTGTGCAGACTGCGCATTACTGTTTTCTTATGTCTGAACTATTCATGATTCTGGGCTTTGCCCTCGCTGCCTACGCGATCGTTGCCAACGACTCGATTCAAACCCTCGGGACTTTCCTCTCGTCGAATAGCAAGCGCCCTTGGTGGACGCTCTGGATCTGGATCTCTGGGATCATGGTCGTGACCGTGACTTGGGGCTGGATCGCCAATGGCGGCGACCCGGCCTTCGGGCGCCTCGCTGCGGCGGGTAAAAACATCGCGCACCCCGACGCGTTTGGGGGAACCATCACTTGGCTCTTTGTGATCCCGCCGCTCTGTTTGGTGATTTTGACCCGAATGGGTATCCCCGTGAGTACTTCACTACTAGTGCTGACCGCTTTCAAGGGCTTGATCGCAGCGCAGCAGGGCAAGACGCCCAAGGCCGCTGTGGATCTCTTTAATTCGATGATGCAAAAGTCGCTCGTCGGCTACGTCATCGCCTTCGCTCTCGGCCTCGTCCTGTATGCTACGGTCATCTACCTGATGGAGCGTAAAGTCACTGAGGAAAAAGACGGCAAACGGCCGCATAACGAGCTGCACCCGATCTGGAATGTATTCCAGTGGCTCTCGACTGGTTTTCTCTGGTCGATGTGGTTGGTGCAGGATTTGGCCAACATCTTTGTCTACCTCCCGCGGGAACTCAGTTGGTGGGGGCTTGCGCTCTCGCTCGGTGGCATGGTGCTCTTGCAGGGCTACCTCTTCCGCGAAAAGGGCGGCGCGATTCAAAAAGTCGTCACCACCAAGACCAACACGCTCGACGTGCGCTCGGCCACCTTCATTGACTTGCTCTACGGTCTGGTGCTCCTCTTCTTCAAGGTGGACTACATCCCCCAACTTTTTGCATCGATGGGGATGGAAGTGCCCTGGCCTGAAAAAATGCCCATGAGCACGACTTGGGTCTTCCTCGGTCTGCTCGCCGGTCGTGAAGTCGGTATAGCGCTCCGTCTGAAGCTCCGCAAAAAGAACAAAGTCTCCAACCTTATCTTCCGCGATGCGGGCAAGGCCTTCTTCGGCTCGGCCATCGCCGTGGTGCTGGCTCTCTTCCTGCCGACTTTCATCGAGCCCGTCGCCCAGGCGCGTCTGGATGCCGAAGCTGCTGCTCAGGTGGAAACCGTCGAGGCCGCTGCAGAGACGGGTGTCGAAGACGCCGAAACTGCCGTGCAACTGCCCGCTGAGGTGCCCGCCGAGTAGCGACTTTGCAGCTCTTTTTTACAAAAGCTCTCCCGCCTGATGGTTGGAGGGCTTTTTTGTATGCATTCTCTCTTGCAATAGCATGTATTGCGATTCAGTTTTGTATTATGTCCGAGTCAGTCACTACGAGCATACGGTTGAGCCCCCGATTACGACGCGCCTTGGAGCAAAAGGCGCGCGCCGAGCAACGTGGAAAGAACTGGATAATCAGCCGCGCACTCGAAAAATACCTAGAGGAGGGATCGGCAGATCTAGTTGAGGAGGCGCGACGGCAATCGCTCATCGCCTCGCAGGCCAGCGGCGAAGACTGGGCAGAAGACGCGGATTTCGAGCAATGGAAATAAAACGCGGCGACATCGTGACCTGCGTGATCGCGGGTGACTTCGGTAAGCCCCGTCCGGCTCTGGTCATGCAGTCCGACCTTTACAATCCGACCCACGCGTCCGTCATGGTGTTGCCGATCACCACCCATGTGCTTGACGCGCCTTTGTTTCGGATTCCCATCGCCCCGGGAAAACTCAACGGGCTGAAGCAGCCTTCCCAAATAATGGTGGATAAGTTGACGGCTGTGCGGCGCGATCGGTTGAGGCAGCGGGTCGGGCATGTCAGTGCTGCAGTGATGGCGCGTATCGAAGCGTCGCTCGCAGGTTTTCTGGATCTGCCGTCTGTCTAGTGAAGTGACCAATAAGTTTTTTCCAAATTTGACTCATGTAGCGATGGCGCGCTAGCGCCGTCGACCTAGGTTGCGACTTGGCTTCGGTCGACCTGCCCCATGCTTCGCTCTGACGAGCTACGCAGGGCACAGCTGGCGTCAGTTCGCTACGAACTTCTGAAAAATTAACTGTCTGGTGAATTAGATCGATCCCGTTCCAGCTCTAGATCCGGGATATGATTAAACGCGATTCGCATCGGCGCGGCCTCGCTCGATCGCTGCGCTTCCATCGCATCGGCGTAGTAGAGTGTGCGCCCGCCGAAGCGTTTGTTGATCGCATCCATTGCGTGTTGCAGCTGCATGCGGCGCGGCTGGTTGTCCTCCGCGAAGAGCGAGGGCGTGTGGCCGCCGAGGGGCTCCAGTCGGGCGAGTGTCACGCTGACCTTTGTCGGCTCGGGCACGTCTCCGGGGTGCTGCGCCCATAGGCCGTTCAGCAGCCTGCCCAGCACCACGCTATCTTGGGTCGGGAAGCAGTGCGTCTGCGCTTCCCAGCGCAGCTCGAAGCCGAACTTCACTCCCACGGCGAGATGCCCGGTGAAGTAGTCCATCGCTCGCAGCCGCAGGCAGGCCTTTTGCAGCATGCGGTGGAGTGTGGCGTGCGCGCCATGAAATGTCCGCAGCCGTGGCGGGAGCACGTGCGAATGTCCGATCGTGCTGCGCTGCGTTTCGACTGCCGGCACCTCCACGCCGCGTAGTGCGTACCACATGCGGTCGCCCTCGATGCCGCCCCAAATCCGGTGTAGCTTGCGCCGGCTGGCCGCGCAGAGCCCCTCCATGTCCATGATCCGCGCGGTGTGTAGCCGCTGCTCGATTCGCCGACCGATGCCCGTGATGTCGCTCAGCTCGAAGCGGTAGAGCTTCTCCGGAATTTCGTCGAAATCCATCGTGGTCAGCCCGTCCGGCTTTTCCAGCTTACTGGCCAGCTTGGCGAGGAAGCGGTTGGGCGCCAGCCCGATGGACGCGCGGATGTGCTCGCCGATCTCCCCGGCCAGCGCCGCTTTGATCTCCAGCGCCTTAGCCCGCGCCACCTCCGGCGGCTGCCAATGGCGGGGCAGCTTGCCATACATCTCGTCGATCGAGAGCACCGCCTCCACGTAAATAATCTCATGGATGAGCTTTTTGATCCGCTCATGCACCCGCACATAGTCCGAGTGCCCCGCCTCCACGAAGACGATGCCCGGGCACATCGCCCGCGCCTCGCGCACGCCCGTGCCCGTTTTTACGCCGAAGGCCTTGGCCTCGTAGCTTGCTGCGATGCAGCAGGTCGTCTGAACCCCCAGCGACGGCACCACGCCCACTGGCCGCCCCCGCAGCTCGGGGTGGTACTGCTGCTCCACTGAGGCGAAGAAGCTGTCGAAATCGATGAATAAATAGCCGAGTGCCATTGCCCTAGAATGAAGAATTCGGGAAATTGGGCGCAACATTTAAGTGAAATTATGTTCACTATAATGTTATAGGGCGTAGCTCATCTTGATTTATATCTCAGGTTATACGCATAGCTGCATTTAGGGAATGCTCTGTTCAGCATGACCGTAAATCCCTGCCGCCTCGGTTAGCTTTTCGGGAGCGCTTGACATGGGCATGATCCGCACAGTCCGCTTGCCCCGAATCATGGCTTCGTCTTAGATGTCGGCCACCGTCTGGTCGTAGAAGCCGATGTAGTCGTCGGGCGTCTCGCTTGATCGGCATGCCATCGCGCTACGCGGATGCAGGTTCATTTGGCCGGTGATGTTGTAGGGGACGGATGGACCCCAGTCATAGTTTTCACGCATCGGCAGGATTGTATTCTGGATGCAATCGAGCACGGGACGCAACTTGAACTTCGGGTTGCGCAAAAAGCCGAGGAGCAATTCCATCGGGCAATTGCCTGCGCCGCGTCCAAGTCCCATCATTGTGGCATCGACCCGATTGCTTCCAAGAATGATTGCCTCGATCGTATTGGCGAAGGCGAGTTGAAGATTATTGTGCGCGTGCATGCCCACTTCCTTACCAGTGCCTTCAACCGCTTTCATGTATTTCTTGATTAGGTAATCCACCTGCTCGCGATAGAGATTGCCGAAGCTGTCGACCACGACCACCACATTGGCCGAGGTGCCGGCACCGATTTCGAGAGCTTGACTGATTTCCGCTTCGCTCGCCCCGGAGATGGCCATGATGTTCAGGGTCGTCTCGTAGCCGAGCCCATGGCAATGCTCGATCATATCCCTGGCTTCCGAGATCTGATGCACATAGCAGGCGACACGGATCATATCCAGTACACTGTCTTGAGCAGGCCCGATTTGGGCCTTCCAATCGCTTTTCCCCCCCGCATCCGCCATTGCACAAAGCTTTAGGCCTGTCTTTTCAAAACTGTGATCACCCACCACGCGCCGGAGGTCTTCTTCATGGCAATGCCGCCAGGGGCCGTATTGTTCTTTCGGGAAAGCCTCGGGAGAGTTCTTGTAACCGATCTCCATGTAATCGATTCCGGCTTCGCAGCAGGCTTTATAGACTGCCTTCACTTCGGCATCGGTAAAGTTGGAGTCGTTGATTAGGCCGCCGTCACGAATCGTGCAGTCGAGCACGCGTAATTCAGGGCGGTAGGTTATCCAAGGGGCTTTTTCGGTCACTGTTCGGTGGAGTTGGGGTGATTCAGGGAGCTGGGCAACAGGAGAATCCCGTGCCACTGCTCTCCAAAAAATAAGACATAAAGATTAATTACTAGCTTCGGATTGGCTGCAATCAAGCAGGGAAAGCAGCAATTTGATTACGCCCGCAATCTGATCATCGGGTGTAATTAAATGTGCGGGGTAAATTGTAGCATACGGCGTAAGCCGGATGAGCGGGGCTATGAAGTTTAAGCTCGGCTGCCGCTGGGTGGAGCAAGGCATCGGGAAGCGCTGGCTCAATCGCAATGAGATCATGACATGCAATGGGATCGTGACAGGCGTGAATGCTTCCTTTTAGATGAGCTAATGAAATGTATGCCCCTTGTGCTGTTTTCCTTGGTAGGTGTTCTCGCTGGCTACGGTGAGTCGAGCATCTCGGTGAGGATCTTTGGCGTGACTGATTCTGGTCAGAAAGAGGTGGCAGCGGGTACGGGCTTGGCTAAATTGGTCAATCAATCCGGCGGAGTGCCCTTTGATGCTTGTCCGGCATGTTTATGGATTGCCGAGCAGAGCGACACGGAGCGTCGACGGCAGATTGAAGTCGATCTCTATGAGATCGTGACGAATGATTTAGCTGATGTGCCTTTGCGAGAGGGGCAGACGATTTGGGCTCCGCAGCATGTGATGGCTCACCTGAGCCACGAAGAGATCTTGGAATTTAACAAAAAGCTACCGTTCTACGTGGAGCATCAGGCAAAGGCCGCGAGCGTCAAAGACCCATTCGCGTCGCAGGGCGATGTCCCTTGGCATCAGGCAACCATCGAGGCTAAACCCTTTCGGCTGGAAATCGCCCACGGCGAGGTCGAGTCTGTCGGGCTAGGAGAGGCGGGGGCTTGGACGACGGGGAAGATTGAGCTGGATCCAGTATTGCTGGAATCACTATCGCAGTTCCGCGTGGCGATCTCCGGCGAAGAGGCGGGTGAGTATGAGGAAGTGGGCAACGCTCGCATCGCGTATCAAATCAAGCAGGAGCCGGACGGAATCTTCGACCTGAAGTTGTATTTCAAGTCGATCGCGGAAGTCGGCATCCGGGAGATCAATACAGATGTCAGCTTGAAAGCGTCAGAGTGGATCGTGATGGGCGGCCTGACACGTTCGGAAAGCGATGGTACCAAGGCGAGGTATATGATGGCGGTCCGCATCGCCCCCGCTGTCGAGGTCTCCGCGATCCCTTTCGAAAACCTAGAGATGAAAATCACGATTGATACGGAGAGGTACCCCAAGCCAATCATCAAAGTGATGCGTGTGGCAGAACTCCAAGAGGATTTTGCAAAAGGTGGTCGGCGGAAGGTGATCACTTGGCAAACATCAGGGGATGCCGAGCGCAGCGGAGAGGTGGAGATCCATCTGCAGGAGGCTTCGGTCACATTACTGCCCATGACGGGAAAGAATGGCTTGCGCTATATTCATGTGCCTTTTGGAGAAGCTCGCGTGGAAGCGACATTAAGCGACGGCACGAAGGTGTTGGTCGAGCAGTACGAAGCCATGGCTGAGTGACGAAAAGGTGGACGACGATTCGTAGCATTGGCCGTCAGGCCGATGACGGGTCGGTCATCCGGCTTTCATCCTGAGCCTGTCGAAGGGCTGACGCCGTATGCTACGTAGACTCTATTTTAAAAATCCAGCTCATCGCCGTACTTAAGCACGTCGCGCACTTCGTCGATCAGGTCATTCAAGTTCTCTAGGAGGGCATGCTCCACTTCCAGCCGTAGCGAGGGCGGCCAGGCGGGATCGGTCAGCTTTTCAGCCTCCGCGGCGTCGAGGGCGGCAAGGGCGTCTTTCAAATAGTTGCGGGCTTTCTTCAGGCGTACGAGGCAGTCCCCCGCTACGATCGGCTCGGGTGGCCAATCTTCGCAACGCCCATTGAGGGCGCCGGCCAGCTTGGCCGAGGCGAACCAGATGCCATACTGGAGCGCATTGAGCGGATGCTCTTCTTGGGCGCCATCGGGTAGCCAACCATTCTCTTCAATTTTTCTCCGCACGTGCATGCCCAGTTCCTGACAATGTTCGGCCAGTGGATGGGCTTCGAGCTCCGGTGGTTCGCCTTCTTTGGCCATCGCTTCTTCGAAGTCCGCATTGTGGGCATCGATTCTCGCGGCCTCCTCAGCTTCCTCTTTTTGGCTTAGGTTCTTGGGCTCGGGATCGCCTCGTTCACGGCGGAGGCGTTCGCGTTCTTCCTCTAGAATGCGGAAGTAGTCTTCGGCGTTGGCGTCCTCATCCTTTTTCAGCCGCGTCATCACTCGGTCGTTGAGCAAATCCATGCGGGCAGCTTCGGTGTCGGCCTCCGCTTCCGCTTCGCTCTGTGGGCTGTCATCGTCGTCCTCTTCGTCGTGCGCGGCGGCCTCAGCTGCGGCTACGAGTTGATCCATGAAATTAACCATCGCCCGGCCATTGGCTTCCAGTTGTTCGGCTTCTTCGGCCTCGGACATGTGCCAAGTGGGTTCGGGGAGGACTTCGAGCAAGTAGTCGGCGGATTCGATGACGACCCGGCCATTGCGCACGCTGTGCCACTCCAGATAGACGGAGTTCCCCCAGTGGTAGGGCATGGGAATCTTGTTGATGTAGTAATGTTTGAGCTCGTCGTCTTCGATCTCTAGGATTTTGACTTTGCGCGCAGCCGTCATGTCGCCGACCACGCCGGTCTGCTCGCGGGCGAAGTCACGCAGGTGCTCCGGCATTGGCTTCGGCTTCGGATTAATAAAGCGCAGGAGTTGCCCCGCAAGATCGCGGTAGGGGTTGCCCGTCAGTTCTAAGCGGATGGGAGTGTCCAGACCGCAGAGGTAGATCGTGCCAGTGATGCGATCTTTAGTGCGGTTATCAATCTCCCCCCGTTCAACGTAGTCTTCAATGCGCCAAGCCATACCCGGAGGATTAAATTTCAGGCTGATATGTCAACCGACCAAGTCGTGGCGAGTCCCGAGTCCAGAATCAAGCGGTCGCGTGTCGCCGTCGACCGAAACTTTGACTGGTGTAGCGATGGCGCGCTAGCGCCGTCGAACGGAGCCGCGACCTGGCTTCGATCGACCTGACTGGCGTCAGTTCGCTATAAACTTCTGAAAAACTAATTTGCGAGTTCTAGTGGTCGCGCTTTTTGACGATTCCGAAGAATAAGAGTGTGAATATTCCGGTAAGCATTCCAGCGGCAGCGCTCCCGGCGATTTGCACGGGGATGTTGGGGCTGATGTGGGTCTTGTGTCTGGATGCTTCATCGACGATTCGGGCAAGTGGTTCTCTGAGGCCTATCATAACTCTATGTTCTTTGAACTTCTCTTGGATTGCGGTGCGTAAGTCCTCTTGAACCTTGAAATCACTCTCTAGCGCTTTCAGTTTTTCAGAGAGCTCGGGGGAGGGCTCGGTCGCTTCTTGGAGCTTCAGTTCTTGAAGCTCGGCTCGCAGTTCTTCGATTCGGGTGCTTTGTCGATCTGCTCGAATCCGGAGGTCTTCCACTTCCTTCATTCTGGTATCAATTTCCGTCATCAGCATGTAGTCGATAAACTCCCGCATGTAGAGGTTCGCGACCTTGGCGGCGATCTTCGGATCGGGGTGTCGGTAATTGACTTTCAGCATCATCGAATGGCGCATCCGCTGAAAGCTCCGGTGCGCTTGTAGAATCGAAGTGATCTCAGTGTCTTGCGGATAATATTTCGAGAAATGCTCACGCTCCTCGTCGCTGAGCTTCAGGGCAACTTCCTTCGTCAATCGGCTGCTCCCCAAGATGCTCTGCGCCCGCTCGATCGGGCTTTCGAAACTATCTCGGATCTCGTTCGGCTTCTCGTTTTGTTCGCCGCTCCAGATCTGTAGCATTCCGGAGGCCTCGTAGATCTTGGTCTGCGTCAGGGTGTAAGCAGTCCCCGCTAAGAAAACGATCAGTGCGATGCAGAAGGAAATAAGGACGCGTAACATGAGGATAAGGTAAGGCGGTGCCATAATAGATACAGCCAATTACCTAACGGGGTTCCCCGTTCTGCTAAAACAGCGCAAGTTGGTCGTCTTCGTCTTTGGTATTCTGGCCGGTGCTCTCCTTCTTCATGCGCTTGCGCAGGAGGTTGTGGGAGGAGTCGTCGGCTTCGAGGCGTTCTAAAATTGTTTTGGCGCGGTCGATGACTGTGGTCGGCAGACCCGCGAGACGGGCGACTTGGATGCCGTAGGAGCGGTCGGCGGCGCCTTTCACGACTTGGCGGACGAAGACGATGTCGTCGTTCCATTCTTTCACGGCGACTGAATAATTCTCCAAGCGTTTGAGGGTCTTGGCCAGCTGCGTGAGCTCGTGGTAGTGGGTAGCGAAGAGGGTGCGGGCGCCGGTGTCGGCGGGGTGGAGGTGCTCGATCACCGCCCAGGCGATGGAGAGGCCGTCGTAGGTGCTGGTGCCGCGGCCGATCTCGTCGAGGATGACGAGGCTGCGGTCGGTGGCGTTGTTCAAAATGTTGGCCGTCTCGTTCATCTCGACCATAAAGGTGGAGTTGCCGCGGGCGAGCTCGTCGCTAGCGCCGACGCGGGAGAAAATACGGTCGACCATGCCGAGTTGGCAGGCGCGGGCGGGCACCCAGGCGCCGGACTGCGCCATCAATACGATGAGGGCGACTTGGCGGATGTAGGTCGACTTACCCGCCATGTTGGGGCCGGTGATGAGGGCGATCTGGGGCGCATTCTCGCCGGAGGCGGAGCTGGAAAGGCGGCAATCGTTGGGCACGAAAGCGTGAGTGCCGGCGAGGCCGAGGCGCTCGTTGCGCATCATTTGCTCGACCACAGGGTGGCGGCCTTGGTCGATGAGCAGGGCGTCGGACTGGTCGAGCTGTGGTTTGCAGTAGTCCCACTCGCGGGCGAGCGCGCTCCAGCCGATGAAGACGTCGATCTCGGCGAGGGCTGCGGCAGTTTCCTTGAGCGCGTTGGCGTGCTCGAGGATGGCTTCGATTAGGCCATTGAAAAGGGCTTCTTCGCGGGAGATGGCTTTCTCCTCGGCGTGGAGGATCTCACGTTCGCGCTCTTTGAGCACGTCGGTGGTGTAGCGCTCGGCGTTCTTCATCGTCTGCTTGCGCACGTAGTCTTCGGGCACGAGGGCGATGTTGCTCTTGGTCACTTCGATGAAGTAGCCGAAGGCGCCGTTGTAGCGGATGCGGAGATTCTTGATGCCAGTGCGGGCTTGCTCGGATTGCTCAAACTCGGCGAGCCACTTCTGGCTGTCGCGGGTGAGGCTGCGTGTGTGGTCGAGTGATTCGTCGTAGCCGTCGCGGATGGTGCCGCCGTCGGCGATGTTGCCGGGGAGCTCCTCGGCGAGTCCGCGGTCGAGGGTGGCGGAGAGTGTCTCGAAATCGTGAATACGCTCGGCGATGGCAGCCACAGGGGTATCGGGAAATTCGAGCAAAGTCGTCGCGATGGCGGGGAGGGCAGCGAGGGTGTCGCGCACGCCGCCGAGCTCGCGCGGGTTGCGCATCCGGTTTTGCAGGCGGCTGAGGATGCGCTCGATGTCGCGGATGCCTTTGAGCAGGTTTTGCAACTCGGTAGCAAGTCCCGGTGCGGTGACAAATTCGCCGACGCAGTTTTGGCGGCGTGCTATTTCGGTGAGGTCGAGCTCGGGCGCGCAGAGCCAGCGCTCCAGCAGGCGCGCGCCGGGGGCAGTCACGGTGCCGTCCATCGCTGCGAGCAGGGAGCCGTGGCGGGTATTGGCGGCGGATTTGAAAATCTCTAGATTGCGCAGGGTCGCAGGGTCAAGCAGGAGGGTGCGCTCGCTGCTGTATTCGCGAATCTTGCGCAGATTCTCGGGTTTAGCGCAGAGCGTCTCGGTGGCGTAGTGGATGAGCGCGCCGGCCGCGCCGAGGGCAGGGTGGTCTTTGTCGATGCCGAAGCCTTCGAGGTTCATCACGCCGAGCGCCTCCATTACGGATTGGGCACCGGCGGCTTCGTCGAAATGGTAATCGGGGATGGGGCTGACCGCTCGGCCATCGCAGATGTGTGTGTAGAGGTCGCGAAAGCGTGCTTCCGTGTGCGGTAAGCTCCATTGCTCAGCGGCGTGCTCCGGTACGATGATCTCGCGCGGGTCGAGACTCTCGAATGCGGCAAAGAGGTTTTCCGGCGTTTGCTCGGAGGCGAGGAAGAACTCGCCTGTGGTCAGGTCGAGCCAAGCGGCGTTGAGTGCCTTTTTGCCGAGCGAGAGTGCGAGGAGGAAGTGGTTACGATCCGCGTCGATCTGGGTGTCGGCGAGTCGCGTGCCGGGGGTGATGATGCGGGTCAGCTCGCGCTTGACCAGTTTGCCGGGCTGGGGCGTCTCCACTTGGTCGCAGATGGCAATTTTCACCCCTTGGTCGAGGAGTTTTTGGATATAGCCGTCGGCAGCGTGAAAAGGGATGCCGGCCATGGGCATGCCGTGGCGGTGGGTCAGGGTGATGCCGAGCAGCTTGGCGCCCCATTCGGCATCTTGCTTGAAGATCTCGTAGAAGTCCCCGAGACGGAACATGAGCAGCGTATCATCGGCTAACTTGGCACGGATTTCGTGCCACTGCTGCATCATTGGGGTAAGTTTCTTTTCGGCCATTAGGTAGTCTCAGGTTTGAAACCACGAATGAACACGAATTCTAGCGAATCAAAAGCGAATATTTCAGGAAATGGGTGATTGGCGGCGGCGTGACTACCTTTTCTTGCGCCCAGAGGGCACCTCGGCATCTGGATCGTAGTTGGGATTGGGCGTCGGCAAGCAGGCGTCGATTTCTTTGAGGCGCTTTTCGAGCAGCGCGAGCAACTCTTCGGATTTTCCCGGCATCTCTTTCGTGAGGTCTTCTTTTTCGCCGAGGTCTTCCTTTAGATTGAAGAGCTGTGAACTTAGGCTCTCCCAGTCGTAGAGCACTTTATAGTCGCCGAGAATCAGTGCAGTTTGGGGCTTTTGGCGGGGGCCTTGTCCGTAATGCGGATAGTGGAAAAGGAGTGGGCGCTCTGGAAGTTCGCTTTCTTGACCGGAGAGCAGCGGGGCGATGCTGAGGCCTTCGAGTCCCTCTGGGATTTCAACGCCTGCCCAGTCGCAGAAAGTCGGGAAAAGGTCGCAGCCCGTGATGCTTTCCCGGGAAATGGAGCCAGCCGGAATGCCGGGGCCTTCGGCGAAAAAGGGAACCCGGATGCCGCCTTCGAGTAAGCTGCCTTTGCCGGCATTGAGTGCGCCGTCAGAGCCTCGGCGTGGCCCGCTGCCAGAGCCGCCGTTGTCGGACATGACGACGAGGTAAGTGTTTTCGGCGATGCCGAGTGCTTTGATTTTTGCGCGAAGTTGGCCAATGCTGTCGTCGACATCGTAGGTCATCGCGGCGAGGCCGGCAGTATCCATCTTACCTGTAGAGCGGATATTTTCGAAAAGTTCTCGGCTTGATTCACGCGCTTCGATTGGAGAGTGCACTGCATAGTGAGACAGTTGCAGGTAGAAGGGCGTGTTGTTTGCGGACTGCTCTTCCATAAAGGCAAAGGCACGCTCGTTCATGCCGAAGATGTCTTTGGGATTTTCGGGGCTGCTTTCCGGCACTTCGTTGGAAGTGCTGCCGTCGTGGACATCGTAGCCGTATGCCTCTGGACCGGTGCGACCGATGTGCCATTTTCCTAGATGGGCGGTGGCGTAGCCGGCTGCTTTAAGTGACTTGGCGATGGTGTCGAGCTCTGTCGAAAGTGAACGGTCATTTGAGGCGCCGATGAGTTTTTGATAGTCCTGCGCGCGGCCACCGCTGCCAGGTGATGTGACGCCAGCTTCAGCGGGTGTTTTGCCCGTGAGTATGCCAACACGGGAGGGAGTGCACATCGGCCCCGGAGCATAGGCCTGCGTAAAGCGCATGCCAGCCTCGGCCAGTTTCTCCAGTTCCGGCGTCTTGAAATGGCTGCCCTTCGAGCTGGGCACTTCAGGATCCATTTGCACGGAAGTGCCGGACCAGCCCATGTCGTCGATAAGCACGAAGATGATGTTTGGCTGAGCGCCGCTTAGCGATCCTGCGAGGGCACAGATAATGGAAAGTGTGAGCGCTTTCATCTCTATTCGACTGAAGTGACTTCGCCGCCACGCACGCAGCGCACGTAATTTTCGATGCGGATGACGTCGCCCTGCGGGCCACGGCCTTGGGGGAACTTGGAGGCATCACCCACTTTAGGGTCACTGCGTTGCGATCCCGCGCCGTGAACGTCCATCAGCCGGCCTGCTTGATTGCTATTGGGTGGTTTCATGAAACCGAGGCCTCTGCCAAATGCGAAATAGACGGCGGCCGCGGCGTGGGCACCGGCTCGTATGTGCGAGGTGCCGGTCCAATAGGAGGGAAAATCGTCGGCTCCGCCTTCATTTTGGATTTCGGTGCTCTCAAAGATCGGGTCGATCGCTGCCGATTGAGTAGTGTCGGGGGAGCGTGTATAATCGACGATACTTTGTAGCTCTTTGGCATTGGGCAGGCGCCAGTCGTTGTAGCCGCCTTGCGTTTGATTTTCTGCGTATTCGAGGGCAGTCGGCCAGTCCATGCCGCGACCACTGTCGACCTTCATCCATGTGAGGCCAGTGGCCTCATCGGTGATGGTGCCATCGAGATTGTCGACAAAGTGGTTGCTGCCATAGGCGGTATTCCCGCGTACGTAGAGCGTGTAATAGAGAGATTTCCCTCGGGGGGATTCGATGGGGTAGCCTTTGATACGGCCATCCGCGAAGTTGACCCCAAACATGGTTTCGGCGCCGCGCATCGTTGTGCTGACATATTTCGTGCTCGTCGCGAATTGTGAGTCGATGATGCGTTCACGCTTCGACGCGTCACCATAGCGGAATGCGAAGAAATTCTGATCGATGAAGGGGGTGAGTTCCGATGCATCGCTGCTCATCGGATCCGGATCGGTTCCGTTGAATTGAATGAGAGAGTAGAGCTCCTTGATGGTGGGCAGCCTCCAGTCGTTGTAGCCGCCCACACGACATTTCTTGGCGTTGGCCACGGCTTGGGCGTAGGTCACTTTCTCGCCAGGATCTTGTGTCCACATCAGCCTGGTGACTTGGTCGCTCACTGTGCCGTTCTGGTTGTCGATGTAGGCGGGGGTGTTGCCCTGATAGTTGGCGTCTTGACCGAAGAAGTCCTCACTCGTAGTCGGCAAATCAATGGCGCGGCGCAGGCCGTAGGCTTCCACTTGTGCGGTATCGACGATCGGGTAGCTGGGTGTGGCTGCGTAGGTGGAACCAGCTAACAATAGGATAGGGGGCAGTTTTGTAACTATCATATTTGTAGTAACGTCTGGAAGCGTCATAAGTTTCATGTAAGACAAATTATATGGCAGTACAACTTCACTCCCTACGCTTTGAAAACGCTGGTGCGCCTGCGCTGATTATTTTGCATGGCTTGCTCGGTTCTTCGCGGAATTGGACGACGATTGGCCGAGCACTGCAGGATCGCTTTGACGTGCATGCGCTCGATTTGCGCAATCACGGTAGTTCCCCACACGCCGATGCGATGCGCTGGGCGGAGCTCTGCGACGATCTGCAAGCCTACCTCGACGAGCAAGGCCTCAACGAAATCTACCTGATGGGGCACAGTCTCGGCGGCAAGATCGCCATGCGCTACGCCTGCCAGAATACGGACGTGGTGAAAAAACTCATCATCGTCGATATCGCCGCCAAGCCCTATCCCCCGTATCACGATAACGAATTTCGCGCCATGAAACGCATCCCCGCGAGCGAGCTATCCAATCGCAAGGAAGCCGAAGAGCTGCTCGAAACGATGGTGCCGAACTGGGCGATGCGACAGTTTTTGCTCACCAATCTGGTGCGCGACGAGGCGACCGGTGCTTTTAAATGGCAGATCAATTTGGAGGCCCTCCACGCCAGCTTGCCTCACCTTCGTCAAAATTCGCTCCTCGAATCGGATCGCTACGACAAGCCTGTGCTCCTCGTGCGCGGCGCCAACTCCGACTTCATCGACGACGATGATGCGGACGAAATGCGTCATTGGTTTTCACACCTCCGTGAAGAGGTCGTCCCCAGCGCTGGCCACAATGTACATGTGGAAAACCGCAAAGGTTTTTTGGAAGTGCTGGATGAGTGCTTTGTCTCCGCGGGCTGAGTTGTCTTTCCGAGGGCTCATGAATGGCGGGTGCGGATTCATCTCTCTGACTGTGCCGGTCAATCGATGGAATCTGGAGCTGTGTAAGTGAAATCGCCTCGAAAGATGATGGTTTTTGTCGAATCGGTTGAATCCGTATTAAATGCGCCGTCAAACCATCCTGTCGTTTGGGTGTGGAAGGAAATTACTGGTTGAACTGCAGTGAGCAGATCGGGTCCTGCGGGGCTATCTAAAAAAGCTGTGATTTGGCGTAATGAAAGGAAGCGAGCATAGCTTTGACTACTGGCAATGTAGGTTCCAGCCGTAGGGATGACGGGGTAGCTACTTATATCGTCAGTCTGGCTTGAGGATTCGATGCTGCCCGATTCTATTGCGGTCACTCCGTCGCTATAGGTAAAAGTCCACGTACCTCCCCCGCTGCCATCAAAACTTAATGTCAATGTGCCACCATTGGCATTAAGGTCGAGCACGCCTCCGGCTTCCAGCATGTCTTGTGGTGCCTCTGGCACGGCACTGTAATCTATTGATGAACTGATGTAGAAAGTGGAGTCTGCGGTGGCGATGCCATTGATGCCTACATCGAACTGTGGCGTTTCATCCATGCTCAGTAGCTTCCCTGCGAGGAACCAATTTTCGAGATCTGTGCTGTAGTAGAGGGGGTAGTCAAATTTTCGCTGAGCCTGCCAGCTCAGCTCGAAGCTGTCTGCGGTGCTATCATATTGGATGGCCATCGGAAGATTCGAGACGGTTGGGAGCATCAGACTCGGTGCGTGAATCTCGAAGCTTGCAAGATTTGGACCCGAAATGGCGATCGATGTGATTCTGATCGGAGTGTCCGGTTGTTCGGATGTTGTGGGGAAATTAGCGCTGTTTTTGAATGAATCGATCAGAGCCCGACTGTTTGGGTAGGTTGCATCGTTGATCACGGTTCCGAAGATCGAATGTTTATTGTCGAGGAAAGTGGGCGCCGACAAAGTGATGAAAAATTGTGAACCATTAGAATTGGCGCCACTGTTGGCCATGGAGACCACATAGCTGTCGTCGTGGCTTAAGCTGGGATCAAATTCATCCTGAAAAAGGTAGCCGGGGCCGCCTTGGCCGCTGCCGAGTGGGTCGCCGCCTTGAATCATGAAATCGTGATCCAGACGGTGAAAGGTTAGTCCGTCATAATACCGTTTCCCAATCTGGACGATGCCAGTGCTTGGGTCGATCCAGTTGCGTTGACCAGTCGCTAGGCCGATGAAATTTGCAACGGTGCGCGGAGCCTTTTCATAGTGCAGCTGGATTCGAAAGGTGCCGAGTGGATTAGCTCCATGCGAAACAGAAACGTCCGCATAAATTTGTGCCATAGTCTGACCTATTGCGCTCAGCAGGAGTGCTAGAATGAGAAAGAGGTTTTTCATTTATGCCGATGTATGCAAATTTGGGAACTATGCTCAAGGTGTAAGGGCGATTCAGCTGCTGAATGGAGCTTTAACTTTGCACTGTAGAGACTTCCGACTTTTATATGGGAACAAATGACAACTCGTTCCCAGTCTGAGGCCGATAAAGTAGCCGCCGCCGGTTTTGCCGAAGTGTATGCACCGGTAAAGCCCTATCTCGATGATCTCGATGTCTTCTTGCAATCGCAAGTCGACGAGCTGGAGCCCGAGATTCAAGAGCACGTGCGCTATGTCTTCGGTCATAGTGGTAAACGCCTGCGCCCCATGCTGGTCGCCTATAGCGGGTGGGAAGGTCCCGGCGCGAAGCGCGCGGAGGATTTGGTCAAGCTCGGCTCCGTGATTGAGCTCGTCCACCTCGCGACTCTCGTGCACGACGACATTCTCGATGAGGCGGACACCCGCCACCGGCAGGAAACGGCCGCCAAGAAATTCGGCCCCGCCGCTGCGGTGCTGATCGGCGATGTGCTTTTCTCCCATGCGCTCAAACTGGCCGCCGATTTTGAGACCAACGAAGTGTGCCGCTCCGTCGCGCAGGCGACTGCCCGCGTGTGCGCCGGCGAGATCGCGCAGACCTACCAGCGCGGCGAGGTCAACTACAGCCGCGACTTTTACTTCCGCGTCATTCAGCTCAAGACGGCCGAGCTCTTCGAGGTCGCCTGTCGCCTCGGCGCGAAAGTCGCCGGCTACCCCATCGAGTTTAGCGAAGCCGCCGGGCTCTTCGGCCGCCACGTCGGCATCGCCTACCAGATCTTCGACGACCTCGTCGATCTCTACGCGGACGAGTCGATGATCGGCAAAACCCTTGGCACCGATCTCGATAAGGGTAAATTCACTCTGCCGCTTCTCCTTCTTTTGGAAAAACTCCCTGCCGAGGAACGTGAGTCGCTGCTCGCTCGATTCAAGGCCGGCGATCAGAGCGTCGCCGCCGACTTCACCGCACGCCTGCATGACTTCCCGATTTTCGAGGAGGTCGTGGCGACTTTCGAGGGCGAATTGGCCAAGGCCACTGACGCCGTCGCTCCCTTTGCCGATCTGCCGCCAGTGCCTGCCATGCAGAAGATCGCTGAGCTCGTGCGAGCGCAGCTCGGGCGGATTGGCTAGCGTAGGATTTATTGTTCACGCGCTCGACCGCGTTGCGGTAGAAGCGCGTCCTACAACTTCTTGAAGTATGCAAGTGTAGGACGGGCTTCTTTAGAGCCCGTGCAGGTATCAGCAATCTCGCAAGCTACGAATATCATTGCCTTTCGCCACTCTGCACGATGCGCTCGGCGCTTCTTTTTTGAAACACCGCTCACTGGCGTCCTTGACGAACCCCATTCCGGGAGTTCTCCACCAGCCGAGACATTTTCCCAACAGTATATGGACATTGCAATTGTCACCGGAGCCGAGACACCACTCGGTCTCAGCCTCATTCAACGCTTGGTGCGCCAAGGTTATCGCGTTCACGGGATCGGAAATAACTTTTCCAAAATCACCTACGCCGACCCGCAGTTTAAAGCGCATCCCGTTGATGTCAGTAATCTCGCCGCCGTGTCGGAAGTTATGCAGGGGATCCTCGATCAGGAAAAATCCCTCGATCTGCTGATCCACGCCATCGACGTCACACCCGGCGCGGCCTTTGAGAAACTCCCCGTCGGTAACCTCGAAGCCATCCTCAAGATCGGTTTACTCGGTCCCGTCATGCTGACGCGTCTCGCGCTGCCCAACTTGCTCCGCTTTCGCGGTCAGTTGATCAACGTCATTCCGGCCAACAAGAGCGGCAGCCCGGCCAGTGCGGTCAACGCCCTGCTCGAAGGTGGCCTCCGCAGTATGAACGCGGCGATCTTCGACCGTGCCCGCGACGCCGGCCTGCGCGTGACGAATCTCGTGCTCCGCCAGAACCCCGAGCCCGACGCGTTGACCGTGCAGAGCAGCGAGCAGACGCACATCGACCTCGAAGACGTCGCCCGCGCCGTCGAGCACCTCATCGATCCCAACTTTGCCAACGTGCCCGCCGAGCTAGTGCTCCATCCGCGTAGCAGTGCGCAGTCCGAGCACGCCTTGCCCGAACTGTTGGAGCCACTGGATCCGTATAGCGAAGTCGTGCTGCCACCGCAGGAATACTGCCCGCCGAAACAGCCCAAAATTCCGACACAGGAAAAGCAACGCACCGAGCGTAGCATCCCCTACACTGACGACGAGATGGAAGACAAGATCGCCGCCGCGATCGAAGATTTTGAAGCGCACCCCGAGCGCTACGACACGCCGGATCCTAAGCCCGAGCGCAACAAATCCGAGCCACGTGATCGTAATGATTCACAGCAGTCGCAGGACGGCTCCGGCTCGAACAAGCGACGCCGAGGCCGCCGCCGCGGTGGACGTAATCGCAACCGCGACCGCGATCCCAACGCCCAGCCGCAGGACGGCTCGCAGAAGCCGCAAGGTGATCAGCCAAAATCTCAAGAAGGCCCGCAGCGCTCAGAGCAGCGTCCGCCAAAATCCGATTCTCAAGGCCAGTCCAAGTCCGAGCAGGGTGGTGGCGATCAGCCAAAGTCCAAGTCGCGTCGTTCCGGTCGTGGCCGCTCTCGTTCGCAGGATCAGGCACCGCAAGGTTCCAAGCCTGAGCAGTCTAAGCCGCAGTCGGAGTCCAAGCCTGAACGTAAGCCAGAGCCGAAGCCCAAAGCAGACGCTCCCAAGGCTTCGGCGGATCGACAAAGCTCACCCCAGAAAAAAACGCCCGCCAAGAAAGCAGCGAAGAAGGCTGCCAAGAAAACCGCTGCGAAGAAAGCGGCTAAGAAGGCCGTTAAGAAAACCGCTACGAAGAAAGTGCCTGCTAAAAAGGCCGCCAAGAAAGCGGCCAAAAAGAAGGCCGCGAAAAAGGCAGTGAAGGCTTCGATAAGCTCTACCTAGGGAAAGGCGGAGTAGTCAGTTCGTAGCACCCAAAGGGCATTTTACCTGCAGCTTTTCCGGCCTGAGCTCGTCGAAGGCAGCAAGGGTTAGAGTTTGTTGCGATTCGCCCCTGTGACAAGCTGCAGTGCTTGCTAAAGCAGCGCACTACGTCAGCACAACGTCGATGGCTCGAATTGCTTCGCCGAAGCGGGCGGTCGCATCGCCTGTCAATTCCACGTAGGGCAGCTGCAGATGGTCGAGGCTTTGCTTAAATTTTGCATGCAGCTCTGCACGTGCCGCCGGGCTGTCGCGCTGGCCGGGATCGTTCTGCCACTCGATGCCCTCGGGCGAGGTGAGCAGGTAGAGCGTGTAGTCGCGCTGGAGAAAGGCTTCATTGACCCATTCGATCACCTCGCCGAAGTAGTGATTCGCATAGATGATCGACGAGAGCAGGTTAGTGTCGTGCAAGACGAAGCGCTTCGCTTGACGCAGGCCGGCGTCCTCGGTGGCGAGCTGCCCCTTGGCGATTGGCTCGAGGTCTTCGCGGGTCAGCTCGCGTTCGATACCATCGACGTATTCGCGGACAAACTCCGTCGTCCACGGCTCGCCGTAGTAGCCGGAGAGTGCTTGAGCGAGTGTGCTTTTGCCCGTGCACTCGGCGCCTGTCAGGACGATACGTTTCATTTTATGAGATACGGGATGAGAGATACGAGATGCGAGATGCGTGGCGTGCTCGCTTGCGAGCGCCCTTGCAGTATTGCGCCCGAGGCGCTCGCAAGCGAGCACGCCACATTATAGTCATTCGGCATCGTGCTTCTAACGAATGACTCCTTTTGCACGAATGATCGCCTTCCACTCTAGCCAGCCCTTTACCGCGAGGCCGATGAATACGGCAAAGAGGATCACGCTCGGCCAGATTCGGTCGTTGAAGAAAAAAACCAGATAGACGATGTCCGACACGATCCAGAAAATCCAATTTTCGATGTGCTTGCGACTGAGCATCCATTGAGCTGTGAGGGCACAGCTCGTGGCAAAGGCATCGAAGTAGGGCAGCCTCGCCTCGCCCGTGGTCGAGAGTAGCCAGCCAATGCCGCCCGTGCCTGCCAGAATCAGCAATGCGATGATCGGCCAAAATGCCGTCGGCAGGTGGGAGATATGTATGTGGTCTTCCGTTTGTTTTTCCGAAGAGGCCCACTTAAACCAACCGTAGGCGGCTACGACGACGAAGATCACATTCATCCCGCCGAAGGCATAGTAACTGCCCCGAAAACTGATATAGACGTAGGCCGCGTAGCAGAGAATGAAGAGCGGCCAAGCCAATACTTTTTCTTTGATACTAAGCCACACGCCGACAATGCCGGTGACCATCGCGAACCAGTCGATCAGACTGATTTCGCTGAGTTGCGTCCAAAGGGTGTCCACTTAGTCGGCGTCGTAAACCTTTACCTTTTTCCAGTGCTCTTTATGTGCCGCAATGAAGTCCTGGTGCGTCTCATCCGCTTGGTAGGCATCGTGCGCTGGGACATCTTTGAGGATAACTGTCAGGCAAAAGTCATAGCTGCCGTCGCAAACCGGGCGTTCCGCCACA